>OQVO01000041.1_pt1 | contig 43964 bp, 63 predicted proteins | sample 1691511 | NCBI WGS metagenome assembly OQVO01 (sample SAMN03418254, study PRJEB22391) | human gut metagenome | biome: human-gut; feature: organic feature; material: feces | host: Homo sapiens | place: Tanzania | collected 2013-01 | reverse complement strand
GAAAGCGGCGGGGGCCAATTTCCACCTGAACCCCGACGGCTCCGTGGACGGCTGGACGGAGGCGGAAATGGCCAATGGCTTTATTCCCGCAGAGGATGACCGGAAGGATGGCCTGTATGAGATCGCCAGCGACGGCAAGCCTATCCGCTTTTCCAACAAGGCACTTGGCGGCGGAGTCTACGGCGCTGCCATCCCTGTGATGGATCGGGACGAGAGCCGCGCCGACACCACCATTACCGTGGGTCACTGGGAGCTGAGCTATGACAGCCGGGGCTGCTGCTACAGCCGCAAGAACCTGAGAAAATGAATGTGCGGGTGACACCGGGTAAGATCCGGGTATTTGTAACGCCGAAGAACAGCAAGAAAACGGCGTCACAGGTCCGAAAGCTGACGGGGGCGGACGTGGTGATCAACGGGACCCTTTTCAATGCCGCCAAGTGGGTGCCGACCTGCGACGTGAAGGCGAATGGGAAGGTGCTTTCCAACGATCGCTACGCCTACCGGGGTCTTGCATGGAACAACGGGGACAGCCGCTTTACGGTGGCTGTCTCCGGGGACATGGCGAAGTATGACAACTTTATTTCCTGCGTGTTTCTGATCAACGATGGGAAGAAACTGGCACTGCCGGATATGACGCCGGACGTGAAGCGGGCCGCCGGACGGACCGTCATTTACGGACTGAAGGACGGCAGCATTTGGGCCTACGCCATGAAAGAGGGAGTGCGAAACCAGACGCCCGCCCAACTGCAAACCACGCTGGGGGCCATTCCCGGCATCGACTATGCGCTGATGCTGGACGGCGGCGGGTCCACCCAGCTGTCACAGGCGGGGAATCAGTATATCTATTCCAGCCGCCGGGTGCAGAACTACATCTGCTTTTGGAACATCGACACGGAACCGGAAGGAGGAAAACCCATGGTAGAGACCAACGGATACTCCAAGGCCAAGGACGGGGACAAGCGTCTTTCCGCCCACTTCAAAGTCAAGGAGTTCGCCTGCGGGGATGGCAGCGATGCCATTCTGGTGGCGCCCCGCCTTGTGATGGTGCTGGAATCCATCCGCACTTATTTCGGTTCCGCTGTGGTGATCAACAGCGGATACCGGACGCCGCAGTACAACGCCAAAGTGGGCGGCGTGACGGACAGCCAGCACTGTTACGGCACCGCAGCCGACATTGTGGTACGGGGCAAGACCCCGGCGCAGGTGGCGGCCTACGCCCGACAGCTGATGCCGGACTGGGGCGGCGTAGGCATTTATGCCCAAAAGGGCTTCACGCACATCGACGTGCGGGAGGCCAAGGCCGACTGGACCGGCTGAGAGAAACCAGGCAAAAAGCCCCATGCCACTGGGAATGCGGCGGCATGGGGCAATATTAAAACAGAACATGACCGTTCCGAAAAAACAGGGCGGGACGGAAAACATATAAAACAGGCCAAAAAGGAGGGACGGCTATGGGAACGAGTTGGAGCGAGATCATTTCGGACCATGCCATGGTTTTTATTGATGACGTGAGACTGACGGATCAGGCGGCGGAAAGCCCTGCGCGGTTCCTCCGGCGGATGAGCCTGTACATGAAAAACGCGATCCCGGTATTCACCCGTCCCCCTGAGATGGTGGATTACCTGAAAAATGGACTGACGGAACCGGCATACGGAGACAGCACATGGGTCTCCACGGAGGAAAGCCTGACGGCGGAGACCAAGGTGGAAACAGGGATGACCGGCTACGAATTATTCTCCTGCGCACAGCGGGCGGAGCAGCCGGACGGGTCCGTGCTCTTAGTACCGTATGGAGAGGCGGTATATGACCCGGAGACCGGGACCGTGACCTTTCCTCCCCAGATGGACGCGGGATTACAGTACGAAATGGACTTTTACACCGACGGGGCCTTTGCCCATGACCTGACAGCGGAGCAGAAGCGGCTGTTGGGATTGTGCGTAGCCTCCGTATGGGACGAGCGGTTTTTCCGCAACTGGCTCAGCGACGCGCCCAAAGATCATGACCGGAGTTTTAACCCGCCTAACGAACCGCAGTACATGGAAAAGGGCAACAAGAAGAAGCTGCAAAACCGGGGGCTTTTGAACGAAGAACTGCGGAAGTATGAGCAGGACTGTGTATACGCCACGGCGTTCCACCGGTCGGCACGGCAGATGGAGCTGATCTGAAAGGAGGGGACCACATGGCGGACGCCAAGCACGGCATGAAAAACATTGGCCTTTTGAGCGGCGGGAACGGCAGGGCGACCAACGCTCCGGCTCAATACCGGGACCGGAAGCGGCAGTATTTTGCGGATGCCACGGCCCGGTTTGCGGAGGAAATGGCTCCTTACGCAACGGACTTTGTGACGGCCCGGATGCAGGGCTTGGTTCCCGGAGATTTCTACCAATGGAGCGTGAAACGCATCCGGTTCTCCGACACCACCAAGCAGGGCGTCAGCCTTACCCGGAAAACCGATGATCAGAAGGCATTTCTGGTGGCGGACGCCGGAGTGAACTACATCCCGGAGGGAGCCAAGGTGGAGACCATGGGTTCCTACTGGCTGGTAACGAACCCCTCCAACCTGTCCAGCGCCACAGGGAACGGCATCATGCGGCGGTGCAACGCCGTATGGCGGTTTCTGGACTGGTACGGCAACATCCGAGAAGAACCGATCCTTGTAGAAAAGTCACTGGCGCAGGCCACTTCCAATGACTTTCAGGAAATGACCCTCATCATGCAGGGATATTTTAACATTATTTGTCAGCGAAACGAAAACACGGAGCAGCTGGACCAGAACAGCCGCCTGATTTTAGGGCGGCGGGCCTATCAGATCACGGGCTACTCCGACGTGACGCAGGAGTTTACCGGGGATGATGAGAGCACACACCTGCTGTATTTCAACGCCCGGATGCAGGAGCCGAACCACGAGATCGACGATCTGGAAGCAAAAGTAGCAGGGGGGAAAAACTTCTCCTGGGCGGTATTTGTCACCGGGGCGCCCCGCATGACGGCGGGAGACTCGGCCCAATTTACCGCTGCTTCCCGGCGGAACGGGGACGAGGTGGAGAACACGGAGGAACATCCCATCGGCTATATATGGACGTCCAGCGATCCCAATGTAGCCACGGTGGACGGAAAAGGCGTTGTGACCGCCATGGGTGAGGGCACCTGCCAGATCAAGGCGACACTGGAACAGAACCGGAACTATGCCGGTGAGTTTACAGTGACGGTGGAGGCATCGGCGGCAAAAACACCGGCGGTACGGTTTTTGAATGAGATCCCCAAGCGTATGTCTCCTTACGATGTGGAGACACTGGAGGCGGCGCTATTTATCGGCGGCGTTCGACAGGACGCGGCGGTGGAGTGGACCTATGAGGGAGCCGCAGAGGGCTCTTACAGTGTAAGTGTAAACGGGAACCAGTTGACAGTTAGGTGCTGGGGAAACAGCCCGAAGCCGCTGACGGTGACAGCCAGATGCGAGGGTGAGAGCGTCAGCGCGGAGATCGAATTGGAGGGCTTGTGATGGCAGAGAAGTGTCCATACGCCTACAAGCGGCCCGGAACGGTGAGCTTGCTGTGCGAGAAGCAGCCGGGGCAGAAATTCCCCATCTGCGGACACCAGCATTTGTGCGGCGTGACCGGGAAATGGGAAAACACGCCGCGGGCGGCCTTGTGCCCCCTGCGGGGAAGCAACCGTGAGAAATTCCAAAAAATCTGAAAGGAATGACGAATATGGAATGGAAAAAGCTGACGGAGGAAGGGCTGCTGGCAGCCAGAGACTATGTGCCCCTGATGGAAAAGGCGGCGTTCGCGGCGGAGTGCGCCGGACGGTGCTTTGACCGGATGGGGGTCCGGGTGGAGAGTGGACAGGTGCTCCCCTACTTCAAGGAGAACGTGGAGCGGCGGAGCCGGTATCTTATGGGCGGCTTTGTGAAGCTGTATCTGGGAGAGGACTTTGAACCGGTGGAGGGCGAAACCTACCTCATGTCCGCCGACGACTACGACCGCTGGGCCGGAGGGCACATCTTCAACCAGATCGACCGCATGAAAGGGAAGGGGCCGGAGTTACGGGACAAGGCCTTTGACCTGCTGGCGGACTACCGCGATCTGGAAAAGATGCTGAAAACGGAGATTTACGGGATGCTGCAAGCCATGAACGATCCCGTGAGCCGGTTTCAGGACTTTGCGGCGCAGAGCATGACGCCGGAGGCGGTGCAAAAGACGCTGAACGATTTGAAGGAGGCCCGGAGCGCCTTTGACGCGGCCTTTCAGAAGCGGAAGGACGGTGAACAATGAACCCGGCCTTCCACAGCCCCACCTATCCATTTGAGAGAGTCCAAAGCGGGTTTCTGACCTTCCGTGGGGCGGAGGAGATCCCCCACAAGCTGTTGACCTATCTGATGGACCTGCCGCTGCCGGACGGCTACGAGCCGGTGGACGACAACACCCGCCCCCGCGTCCGGCTGATGAAATATCTATGGCATGACGGGGCCAAGCCGCTGGGAGATCGGCTGCCAACGGCCAAGGAAAAGCAGAGCCTTCTTTTTGACGGAAACGAGCCGGTAGTGGACAGCGACACCCAGCGCCGCAAGCACCCGAAAGGGTATCGCCTTTACGCCCAGAAGTTCTGGGGAGAAGCCCAGACGGAGGCGAAAAGCACGATCAAATGTTATTTGGGCCGCATTTTTTCACAGACGCCCTTTGACGCGCGGATCGGGATCACGTTTGTGATCTCCTGCAACGTAAACCAAGAGACCACTACCAAAACGGAGGCATACGCCCGCTCCTACGATATGGAGCAGTGCATCATCGAGGCACTGAACGGCGTGAATCTGGCGGGGATCGGCGTGTGCGATTTCTCCCGTGCCGCACATGCGGACAACGGAAGCCGCCCGGTATATGACCAGACGGGCACGGTGGTGGGCCGGGAACTGAAAATGAGCATACATTGGGCGGAGAGCGAAGCCGCCATGGGGGATACCATTGAGGACTACTAAATTCACAACGGGAGGACAGCCACCATGACCATGGAAGAAGCAGCCGTAAAAATAGAGGGCCACGAGCACGAGATCAAATCCCTGAAACACCGCATGGACGATGTGGAGCGGGATCAGCAGGCATTGCTCAAGCTGACTGCCAGCGTAGAGGTAATGGCGACCAAGCAGGAAGAGATGGGGACCAAGGTGAGCCGGATCGATGAAAAGATGACGGAAATGGAAGGGAAGTCCGCCAAACGGTGGGACAGCCTTGTGGACAAGGTGATCTGGCTGATTGCCGGGGCCTGTATTGCGGCGCTGTTTGCCAGCGCGGGCATTACCATTTGATTGCAGATATTGGAGAGGATGAATTAAAAGGATGGAACTCTCACGGAATATCAAGCGGGCGGCGGACCGCTACGAACCCGTAGAAACCGCCGGACTGACCCTATGGCCCATCCGGGTATGTGAGCAGGAGGATTTTGAGCGGGCGAGACCAGCCATTGACGTGATCCAGCAGGCGCTCCCTGTGCGCTATGCGGTCATGCCTCTGCTGACAGCCTATTGGGTCATGGATCTGGAAAGCATGGAGCGGGGAGAGGAACCGGTGGGTCTTTTCAACCGGGCGCTGGCGTTTTTGGCGCTGGCGCTGCGGCTGGGGGAGGGCCGGAGCCTTTCAGACCGCATCCGCCTGTTTCATGTGAAACTTTCCCCTGAAAACACAATGGACTTAAAGGGGATATGCTTTACATGGAACGGCGAGGAAGAAATCACCATTACCCCGGTACAATTCCAGCGGCTCAGGGCTATTCTGGCCTATCAGAACGGCATTGAGCTGACGGATGAGGACGCCAACCCGGACCTGTTGGAAGCGGAGGCGGAGCTGGCCCGGAGAAACGGGCCGAAGCTGCGCCGGGACCCGGCCGGTCTGCTTTCCTCTATCGCCCTGTTTACAGGCTGTGAGGAAACAGAAATGGACGAATGGCCCCTGCTGAAACTGAAACGGCGTCAGGAAGCCATCCAGAGGGCGGCGGATTATCTGATCTGTGGCATTTCGGAGGGCAACGGCGTGAAGTGGAAGGGCGGGAACCCTGTACCCCACCTTTTCTATGACCGGGAGCGGGAGGACGCGGGGGCAGCGACCCCGCTGAGCCAATTTATCAACAACACAAAACAAACTCAAAAAGGAGTGTGAACAGACATGATCACTTTTACTGACAAGAGACTCTATCCGAAGGGCATTTGCTCCGCACAGCTTCAGGACCCTGTTACCGGCGAGGTTTTGAGCCAGAGCGACAAGTTCACCACTGGAAATATCCAGTATTCCGGCAACATCGAACCTCTGCGAGCGGGCCTTGGCAACGGGATCGCCACCATTATTGCCAGCGACAGCGATGTGCAGGTGAACTTCACCCGCGCGGACTTCGACCTGATGACCAAGATGATGGCTGTGGGCGGCACCGTGAGCTACAACGCCGTTTCCCCCGTCTGCCAGACGGTAGAGGCCACGGGCACTTCTCTGAAGGCCGACGTGAGCAAGCTGGTGCCGGTGGCCCAGTACGGCTATTCCTCTATTTTCTGCTATGTGCAGGAGGTAGGCGCTGCGTCCTCCTACTCTGTGGGCGGCGTTCCCTATCCCATCGACCCTGCCACCGGTGCCATTACCGGCTTTACCGCGGAGAGCGGCAAGAGCTACAAGGTGTGGTACTTCGCCAAGAAGCCCGCGGCTCAGGTGGGCGTGGTGCGCAGCGCCTTTAATGGCCGCATCGTCCACTTCACCGCTCAGATCGCCGTGTATCAGAACGTGTCCGGCACCAAAGGAACGCGCTGGGGCTGGGCTTACCTGATCGTGCCCCGCCTGTATCTGAATCCCGAAGGGGCCAACACCACCGGCGACCAGACCAACTATGATACCACCACCATCACCGGCCGCGCCATCAACGAGGACGCCGAGGTGATCTCCGCTGAGTGCGACGCCTGCGGCGGCATGGGAACTTCCGCCTACATGGTGCTGGTTCCCGACGAGGAGAGCGACGAGGTGGCTGGGATCGCCGTGATCGGCGGTGTGGTGAGCGTGGCCGCCAGCGGCACTGCCCCTGTAAATGCCAAGCTGGTCATGAAAAACGGAGAACTGGTGACGCCCTCTCCCGCAAGCCTGCTGAAGTACACCGTGACCGCCGGGACTGCTACCGGGACCACGGTCTCCAGTGACGGCATTGTGACCGCCGGGAGCACGCAGGGCACCGGGAGCATCGCCATCCAGTATCCCGCCGAGGGGGCTGCCAAGTACACCGCACAGGCGGTTCTGGAAGTCACGGGGGACTAAGTGACCCTGAAAAACAGAAAAGCCCCCTCGCAAGAGGGGGCAAGCGCGAGGGCGCGAATGTTTCACGCCTTGGCGCTTCCGAGATTTTCATCTGCATACTGCCAATGGAATCCGTAACAGGTTTTCCGCAATCCTTTGCAGACAGCGCAAATAGAGGCAGGGGTCGCTTTGCCGCCAATACTGTCCGCGGCGGCGCGCATGGAAGGGAACACGATACCGGTTTCCATCTGCAAAACGGGCGTAGCGCGTTTTTGCGCGCTCTCTGTTTGAGCGCGGACCATTTTAGCCCGAATTTCAGGGTCAGCCCAGCGGGAAGCAGCTTCCCACGAGACTTTTTCCCGGAGAGCGGCATTTTCAGCGTAGCGCTTTTTATGGAACGCACCGATTTTTTTATTTCGCTTTTTATCAGAGCCGCGCTGCTGTGCGGCGGCAAGAATTTTGGAACGGTTATTTGGGTCGGCATAGTAAGCCTTTAATTTTCGGCGGTAGTTTTCAAGGTATTCGGGGTTTTGGTAGCGGGTCTTTGAGACTGCGGAAATCTTCTGTTTATATTCCGGCGTATCCATGGCCTTTTGCCGGATAGCGACCACTTTTTGCCGGTATGCGGGGTCCTGCCACATCTCCTTGGACAGTTTGGAGCGGTTGGCGCGGTAATCCGGGTCTGAGGCGGCCAGTTTCATAGCGGCGCTTCGCAGTTTTAACGTTTCAGGGGATTGATGGTGCCCAGTGCTTCCGTAGCCGCCGAGGGTTTGATTATACCCGCTGCGGAAGGAACCCTTCTGCTCAATCCAGTACATTTCCCGCTCGTCCAACTGCTCCTCCGGGCATTCTTCTAAGATCAGCCATTCAAAGGCCGAGGGGCCGTATTTGTGCCAAGCGGAGATCAGGTGGAGCGGTTCATTTCGTTTGAGCTTTAGATTGCTTCTGTGTGCATTCCACCGTGCACGGATATCGATTGCCTGACCGACGTACCACTTATCGCTGATGAGGTTGTGGATGCCGTAAATTCCGCAAGCCATAAAAACCGTCCTTAAAACAAAAATCAGAGCCTTAACCGGCCGGTGAAAGGGAAAAGGGGAAGGACATGAGCATTTCTGCTGAGTATGCCGCCATTATGGCACGTCTTGGGACCGCCATTGATGAGAGTTTGAAAAATGAGGTAGCTGAAGCGGTCAAAACAGAGATGTCCCTAAAGGTACATGAAGAAGTTTACGATGCGTATATGCCGAAATACCCGGACTCACGCCGGGAGGACAAAGGAGGTCTTTCCGATGTACTCAATTATGACAGCCGTGTTGAAGAAGGACACACGCTGATCGTGGAAAACAACACACCCGCACAGCACCCAATCAGTATTCCGCTGACTGAGGTGGTTGAAAAGGGTTTGGTTTCATATCGGATGCCGTTTCCAAGACCGTTTATTGAGGAAACGGAGCAGTCCGTGGACGCAAAGGCGGCGCTGCTGAAGGGTTTAGCGGAACGAGGCTTTCAGGTAAACGTATCGGGAGATTAGTAAGGCTCAAAGTTGGAGCCATTCATCCATGAAAATCCTTAAAATAGCGACTTTAACATAGTATACCGCACAAATAGAACGAAAACAAGGCTGTTTCGATTGAAAGAGGTGCCTGCATGGAAATTATTCAAATCAAGGTTGATGTGGCTGGAGCTGAACAGGCGCTGCCAAAAATACAGAAAATCGAAAAGGCCGTTGACACACTGAAGCAAAAGGGCAGACAGGTAGCCGTGGATGTCAACACCGCACCGATGGAAAACCTTTCTTCCAAGGTAAAAGAGGTTGGAACAGAGGGGGAAGCGGCAGCGAAAAAGCTCAGTGCGGGGATGCAGAGCATTGAGAAAAGTACCAAAAATGCTGGAAAGACGCTTTCACAGCTATTTACCGAAATTACGAAGTGGCAGATTTTAAATGCTGCTGTTGCCGCCACGATTCGTACCGTAACCGATGCTGTGGATACCATGAAGGCCGTGGACAATGAATTGGTCACGGTCCGAAAAGTAACGGGGGCCACCGCAGATGAAATGGAAAAGCTCAAGGACCGGGCGTATGAGGTGGCGTCGGCTTACGGAGAATCGGCAGATGAATACCTGAACTCTGTTGCGGCATTTGCACGGGCCGGTTATGGAGATCAGGCTGCCGCCCTTGCAGAGCTGGCGACGAAAACAAAGCTGGTGGGTGACACCGATGCAGCGACCGCACAGCAATTTTTGCTATCTGTTGATGCTGCGTACAAATATCGTGGGAGTATCGAGGAACTGACCAAGGTTTTGGACGGTTCGAATGCCATCGACAACCGTTATGCGACATCAATTCAGGCCATTGCGGAGGGCCTTGGCAAAATCGCCCCCACGGCGGCGACCGCCGGAGTAGGCGTGGATGAGCTGACCGCTGCCATCGGTACGATAACGGCGGTCACGCAGAGGTCCGGCACAGAGGCGGCGACCGCACTACGGGCTATTTTCCTGAATATATTAGGGGATACCACCACAGAAATTGAGGAAGGGGTCACATGGACCACCGGTGAGATTGCCGGGTTGATGGATGTATTGAAGCAGTTTGCACCGGAGGTTGTGAAAACTGCTGAAGCAACCGGAGAACTGATTAACCCCATGGAGGCCATAGGGGCTTTGGCAAAAGCGGCCAAGGAAGATACCACCACCGCCTCCAAAATCTTCAGCATGATCAATGACATCGGCGGCAAGCTGCGGACTACACAGCTTGTGGCACTGATTGAAAATTGGGATATGTACCAGTCTATGCTGAAGGATTTTGGTGATGCGGCGGGGAGTGCAGATACCGAGATTGCTAACGCCTTAGATAGTTGGACAAGAAAGACCAACGTACTGCAAAACAAATGGACAGAACTGATTGAGAGCTTTCTGGACACTGAGACCGTTAAGGATGGACTGGATGTTCTGATTGAAGTGGTCGAAGCACTGGATACCGATGTGGGTCATGCGGCAATCACCGTGGGCGGACTGGCACTTGCATTTGAAAGCGCCGCCGGAGCGGCGGCAAGCATTACAAAGCTGACCTCTTTCCTTGGCATCAGCGCGGCAAACCCGTGGGTCCTTGGGATTTTAGCGGCAGGCGCAGCCGTTACCGGGCTTGCGTATGCCATTGACAAGGCCGATCCCAGCCTTGAAGAAATTGACGAAAAGCTACAGGACAATTCCGACCAGCTACAGAAAAATAAGGACCGGCTGAAGGAAATCAATGAGATCCCGTGGAATGAGCGGACCGGCGAAATCTTATCCGAGAAGGCGGCGCTGGAACAGGAGAATGAGGAACTCCGCATTCAAATCGATCTGCAAAAGCAGCTAAAACAGGAAAAAGCCCAAAAGCAGGCAAATCAGGAGGTCACTGTTACCACCGGGAGAGAGGTCCGAAGCTGGCAGCTTGGGACATCCTATAGTTCTATGGAGGAAGCGATTGCTTCCATCCAGCGAATTTACGGAGAGGGAACGGAGCTTTCGAAGTGGTACATCAGCAGCCTGAAGGAAGTGGACACAACCGTAAAGGCCAGTGGGGACGCCCTGAACAATTATCTGCTGAAATCGCTGGACGAATACAACAGTCTCATCAGGGAAAGCGGCGAACTGACCGATGACCAGATCGTTGGTTATAACGGGACGCTGGAGGCCCTGAAGCAGCAGGCAGAGGTATACCAAATCCTGAAAGACAGCGGCATAGCGCTGACAAAATCCCAGCAAGCGGTGCTGGATGCCGTTTTGAACTTACCAGCAGCCGAAAGCGAAGCGGAGTCCGGGGCAGAGTATTTGGCAGAAGCCACAGAAAACGCCGGGGACGCTGCCGGAGCGGCGGCGGGGCAGTACAGTAGCCTTGTGACGCTGCTGGATGAGGTTTCCGCCCGGTACAGCATTCTGAAAACCGCACAGGAGGAAACGAACAAGACCGGCGTGATCTCCGCCGATACCCTTTCTAAAATTCTGGACCAGTACCCGGACCTTGTAGGGTATTTGGAGCAGACGGAAAAGGGCTATAAGCTAACTAAGGGTGCCCTGAAAGATTACATTACGGCACAGGAGGATGAGTGCCGCATTGCGGCGGCGGACGCCAAGACCGCAGCCGAGAGCGTTATCACACAGGAAATTCAAAAGGCCCTTGGCTATGACATGACCACCGAGGCCATTTACGAACAGATCAAAGCTATGCAGGCCCTCGCGGGAACGGCTGGGCACGATCAGCTATCCGGGTACCGGCGGACGCTTCGCATGAAGGGCGTGCCGGAAAGCCAAATTGACGCATTGTTCGGAGGCGTCTCTGATTTTGACGCCATGAAGAAAATGGAGGAACGGCTTGCCGCTTTAGGGAATATTAAGGTTGGCAGCGTGTCCACCTCGAAATCGTCCGCATCGAAATCGTCCACAGGGAAGTCGGAGAAGGACGCAGAACTGGAACGGTTGAAGGACATTGTATCCCTGCGGAAGTCGGAGCTTTCCCTCATGCAGGAGCGTGGGGACAGCACGGCGGACCAGATTGACAAGATGCGGCAGATCCAAGCGGCGCTCCACGCACAGGCGGAGTATATGCGGCGGATCGGGGCCAGTCAGGCGGACATCAACGCCTTGTCCACGGAGCACTGGAAGATCACCAAGCAGATCAAGGAACTGCAGGAGGATCTTTGGGACGAACTGGAAGATGCCGTTAACAAAAAGCTGGAAGAAGCGGCGGAGGCTCGGGACAAGCAGACGGCTGCCATTGACAAGCAGATCGAAGCGCTGCGGGACGCAAAAGAGGCCGAGGACGAAGCTCTCAAGCTGGAAGAACTGAAAGCGGCGGTTCTGGAAAAGCAGAACGCCCTTTTAGACGCCCAGAAGGAACGGACGGTGCGGGTATTCAACGCCGCGTCCGGGCAATGGGAGTGGGAGGCCAACGCCTCATCCGTGAAGTCCGCGCAGGATGCCTATGAGCAGGCGAAAAAGGACTTGGCGGAATATGAGCGGGAGTTGGCCCTTCAGCGGGAGATCGACGAGCTGGAAGCCAAGAAAAAGCTCATTGAGGAGACCTATGACACCCTAAAGGCCGAGTGGAAATCCATCACGGACAGCCTGCAGGAGCCGACACGGGAGATCGACGACATTCTCAGCGACCTCGCCGCCAACGGCACCCCGAAGATGCGGGAGCAGGTGGAAGCGGTAAACGGGCTACTGGGGAAGTTGAACGAGTACATCGCCGGAGCCATGAATGACATTCAGCAGGCTGGGGAGCAAGCGGCAAACGCCGCTGCAGGCGGCGGAGGAAACGGCTACCATTTCGATTTCAACAAGAACCCCGGCGGCGGTTGGACAGACGCTGAAATGAACGAAGGGTTCCGCCCGTCCAGCGGGGGAAGTAAGGGCAGCTGGCGGGATACCACGGCAGAGGTCACGGGCGTGAAAAACTCTATCCGGGGGCCGGATCTTTCCAGAAGAACGGATCTGGCGGGGAAGGCAGTCAATCAGGGGACCAACACCGTTACCTACGATAAAAATGGCTACGCGGTAAAGGCCACGCCTAACACGACTAAAGCCTCAAAAAGCAAAACAAAGACCTACGATTCCGGCGGCATTTTGGAGGGGCTGGGCGGCATCAAGGCCACGGAGAGGGACGAGATCGTGATCCCGCCGTTCCTGGCGGAGAAGATGCTGGAACCCAGCGCGGACAGCACGTTCCAAAAACGCATGAGCGAGCTGGGCTGGCTCTATGGAGCCGAGAACCGGGGAAACGGCCCCTTGGAGAAAACAGTGATGAGCCGCACCAGCTATGACCACTACGGAGACAGCTACAGCGTCAACGGCGTTCAGATCGGCGCGGAGGCGGCTGACCGGCTGACGGTGGCGCAGGTGATGCGGGCACTGAACAGCGGGGCTGGGAACCTGGGCCTATACAAACATTAAGGGAGGCGGAGTATGGCACTTTTTCAACCTACAAATATTTATCCATCGTCCCTTGGGGAACTGGGAAACGGCACAATCGACGTCACAAAGCCGCTGGCGGTGAGCTGGCAGGTAAACGGAAATTCCGCCATGACCGCCTTTTCCCTGACCATCTACAAAAACGACGCGGGATCCACGCAGGTATACACCACGGGAAAGCAGACGGCGGGGTGCCCCTTTTATGGGACGGACTACGCCGGGAACATTGTGTTTTTCTCCTACACCATTCCGGACAGCGCCTTGAGCGGGGCCGGGATGACCAACGGGCAGCAATATAAGCTGGTCATCAAGCAATGGTGGGGGACCACAGACACGGAAAGCGTGACGCAGCGGAGCGCGTCGGTATTCCTGACACGGGCGGAGCCGACGGTGACGGTGACGGCCATCCCCTCGCCGCTTGCGGTGCGGAAGTACGCCTTTACGGCAACCTACACGCAGGCGCAGGGGGACGCTTTGAACTGGGTCCGGTGGACGCTGCGGGCAGCGGACAGCGAAGCAGTCCTCTATGACAGCGGGCGCATTTACGGCACGGCGGAACTGCGTCTGGACTACGACGGCTTGTTTCCAGGAACGGCCTACGCCGTGCGCTGTCAGGTGCAGACGGAGAACGGCATACAGGCGGACAGCGGATGGGTGAATTTCCAAGTGGAATACGATACGGCCACGCTGCTGGGGGCCATGACAGTTTGTGCCGGGTGCAGGAAATCCGGCGTCCGGGTGAGCTGGCCGGGGCTGTACGACATTCCGGGAACGGCGACAGGGGAACCCAAGGTGGAAAATGGAACGCTGATCCTTGGGCCGGATGGCAGCGTTGTCTGGGACAAGGTGACGGGCCAGCCCATGAATTTCCCACAGCCGTGGAGCCTTGTATGGAGCGGTACGGTAGATGTAAACCGGGACAATCCCATCGTCACCATTGGGCTGAGCGAGGGGGGAGCCGCCGTTGTGACACTTGGGTCCAGCGGCATTTCCCTGACGGTGGGCGGGGTGTCGGTATGGGCCAACCCGCTGGACGGCATCACACCGGCGGACCGCTGGTCGGTCGTTCTCAGCGGAGGAAACATCTACCTGCGGCAAGCCACCTTCATAAACGGGCTGTATCCCGCCAACGACCTGTATCCCGGCGCGGACCTGTATCCCACCAACGGAGATTTGTTCTTAAAGCAATTCCAAGGCGTGGCAAACCTCAGCGGACGGGCGGTGACGGCCCTGACGCTGGGAGGCGTTCAGACCTGCGAGTACCTGTGGGTATCGGAGGGGACGCTGACAGAGGAACAGTTGGGGAAGATCCTGTCGTTGGCGGGTTGGAAGCCGGTGGACTTCCCCGGCGGTTCCCTGTTCCAGACGAATTTTGCCGGCGGCGGTTTACAGGCGGGCAACATTCAATTTAGCGGCACGCTGACGGGCTTTGCCATCTACCGCTACCGGGAGGGAGACGCGCGGCTGGAACTGGTGGCCCAAACGCCCATCGAGCAGCGGGCGGTATGGGACTGCAAGGCGGTATCCGGGGAAACGTACCGCTACTATATGTTCAGCCTTGGGCAGAACGAGGCGGGGCAGGAGATTATCATTACGGCGCCGTTGACATCCGACCCGGTGACGCCGCTTTTCTGGGACTGGACACTTTTGGAGTGCGCACAGGATGAAGCGGGGGCGTATCATCCCAAGGCAATCTTCCGCTTCGCCCTGAACGTGGCCAGCGGAGAGATCAGCAACAACAACAGCCCCAGCGTGCTTGGAAACTTCACCCGGTATCCCACGGTGCAGACGTCCCCCAGCGACTACCGCTCCGGTACGCTCTCGGCGGCGATCGGGCGCGTTTTAGCAAGCGGGGAGTATACGGATACCAACGCCGTGCGGAACGCCATCTACGGCCTGTCTACGACGCAAGATACCCTGTTTTTGAAGGACCGGCGGGGCGACCTCTGGATGATCCGGGCGGGCGGGGCCATTACCATGAGCACCATGGACGGGAGCCGCCAGCAGGTGCAGACGGTGACGCTGCCGTGGGTGGAGACCGGAACCGTGGAAGGGGCGCGGATCATTCTGACGGCGGACGACGCCCTATTCTCGTAGCAAGGAGGCGGGAGAGATATGACACAAGCGGAACGGATGAACGATTACCGCCGGATGCTGCGGATGCCATTTACCAAGCTGTGCCGCCTGCGGTTTTTGCAGCCGGACGGCTCCACGGCCTTTGCCTTAGACAACAACCCCACAAGGCGGCGGGCCGGGGCGTTTTTGGCGGATGGAAGCCTGACGGTGAATCTGAACAACGGGCAGCGGCGGACGGCCTCGGTGACTCTGGCGAATTTGGACGGCGCGTTTGATTACAACGTGAACCGGGTATGGTTTGGAAACCGGATCGCACTGGACGAGGGGCTTGTGCTCAGCGACGGGACGGACTTTTACATTCAGCAGGGCGTGTTTCTGGTGAAGGACCCGGTGGAGACACTGGAACCGGCCAAGCGGACGGCACAGTACAATCTGGTGGATAAATGGTCGGACTTGGACGGAACGCTTTTCGGCTATCTGGAAAGCACCTACGAGGTGAAGGCGGGAACCAACGTGTTTACCCCCATCGAAGCCCTTTTGAAACTGGACCGGGGGAATGGGGAGATGGTGGACAATGTGCCGCCGGTATTCACGGAATACTACAACGGCAAGACACAGGCGCTGCCCAACGGTTCCTCGGCATTGCTGACCAACGCACCCTACACATTGCGGATAGACAGCGACAACGGCAGCTACGCCGACGTGTGCCTCGGCCTTGCGGAAATGCTGGCGGCGTGGATCGGATACGACGCCTCCGGGGCGCTGCGGATCGACCCATCTCAGGACGACATTCTGGACAGCGACAAGCCGCTGGCGTGGCAGTTTTCCCAAAGCGAGGCGGAGCTGCTGGGGACGGAGTACACGGAGAAGAACACGGAGGTCTACAACGACTTCATTGTGATCGGCGAAGCGGTAAACAACAGCCCGCAGGTGGCGGGACGGGCGCAGAACCTTGACCCGGCCAGCAGCACGAATGTAAGTCGGATTGGGCGGAAAACCATCCGCTACCGGGCGGCGGGGTATTCCACGAAACGGCAGTGCGAGGACTTGGCTGTGTGGAAATTGAAACGGTCTGCGGCACTGCAAAAGTCCGTCTCGGTTTCGTGCAGTCAGATCATGCACCTGAACGAGAATGAACTGATCTCCATTGTACGGAGCGACAAGGCGGGGTCTCCGGTGGAGCGGCATCTGGTGCAGGGGTTCACAAGGCCCCTGACATGGAGCGGCCCCATGCAGATTTCTGCCGTGTCCGTACAGGATTTCCCCACGGCCACCGTGACGGGGTGGCCCACCTGAACAGTGAAGCAGCCCCAACGGGGCACCGGATCAAAAGGAGGAACTTTTATGAAGAAGAATCGTTGCGGAAAAACGGCCGATAGTTTGACCGGGAAGGAGCGTGGCTGATATGGCGTACACACCCACCATCTGGAAGGACGGACAGGCCCCGGCCCTCAATGCCGAAAACCTCAATAAGATTGAGCAGGGTATTGCTGGGGCGCAGCAAACTGCGGATGAGGCGAAACAGGCGGTGAACAACGTCATCTATGACGAAACCCTCGAAAAAGAAAGTGGTAATTATTTCTATGCAGATTTTTCTTCAATAGATTTTACTCAATATAAAAACTTGAAATTGTTTGTTTCAGCAACCCCCATTCCGAATTCTGAAGTAGGGGATATTAGATTTCATTATGAAAAAAATAATGTAGTAGGAAGTAATGTTGCGTTAGGTTCTGGATTGAACAATGGAGTAATAACAAAAGCACATGTTAATAGCTTTGGTATATATTCTAAACAAGAAATAGATATGCAATATGTTAAAATAATTTTTGGAAATCAAACTCATATAGGAGTTTCTGCTTTTACAAGAAGTGATGGTTTTATTTTTGGTGACGTTTTATTTGGAACAGGTTATTCAGGTACAGGTCCAAATTTTTGGGGAATTAGCCTAAGTTATGGGGCCAGTTATAGCGGCACTGTGCGAGTGACCATTACCGGCGATAAAATCAGTTAAAGGAGAGGCCCCAGCGTTTGCCGGGGCCTTGCCCTTTCTCTCAATCCGTGCGCTCCTTATACAGAGCATTTGCTCCGCGTTTGGCGTTTATCAGGACTGCTTTGAATCGTTCCAAGACCCTCAATGGCGAAATTGACAATTCCGGTCGAATCGTGTATGATGGGGGAGCCAGTAAGAGCGGCAAGGTTGTCCACTTCCTGAGAGGGAGGTGCGCGATGGTTACATACGATGCGCTTTTTGCGTATTCCATGGTGCTTATCGGTCTTGCGTCTTTGATCTACACGGTCACAAGACATAAGAAATAACCGCCCACCATAGCGGTAAGCGGCGTTTCCTTCGAGCTATAAACTCAATCAGGGACGGCCGCCACTGCAATGGCAGCCGCTCTTACTGGCATTAGTATAAACTTTTTCTTCCCCATTTGTCAAGTTCAAAACGAAAAGCCGCTGTCCAAATGGCAGCGGCTTTTCTACGGATACAAAATCTGTTGGGGAATGACATGCACCGGTCAAGTGAGCCATTCCTATCGGAATTATACCCTTTCCCCCGAAATTGTCAAGCCCCGCTCAGTCCTCCGGCAGCTTTCGGCCCGTTACAATGTCATAGTGCTTATCGTGGGCCGCCCACGAGTTTGCCCCGCAGTGGGGGCACGGGTGCTGCCAGTCCCACGTCCCGAAGGGATAGCCACCCGCCGGGGGCGTGTAGGGCGCCATCATGTGACAGTTCGTGCAAATTACAACAATATCCATCTCTCATCTCTTTCATCGCTTACATCTCCTTTGAGCGGAGCGTAACATAGAATCTCTCAAAACGCAAGGAAAACCTTGCGTTTTTCTTTTGCCGTTGCGCCTAATGGGCCGATAGTTTGGAGGTGGCGTGATGGCTTATAAAAAGCTGAACTGGCAGGACGGGAAAGCCCCTGCCGTGAGCGCCGAGAACCTGAACCACATGGACGATGAAATTGCTTCTGCCAGCGAAGTGGCTAATCAGGCGCTGGAAGCGGCGCAGAAAGCGGGAATGACCTTAACACCATTGTTTAACGGAAAAATATCCGGCCTTAACTGGGATACAACTATTACAAGTGCTATCCCTGAAGATACAAAACTGCTGTTGTTAGAAAGCAATATCGCAATTTCCATAGCACGTTATGTCGCTAATGGCACTTCTACTGGTAACTATAGCATGGTTGCTACGGATACCGGATTTGCTATTTTCGCTTTTAGCTGGGATCTCGATACTAACAAGCGGTTTCGAATTAACAATAGAAAATTATGGACTGGGAGCGCCGCAACAAATGTTACCGGAGAAGCGCAGGTTTCGCTCTATGCTTTAAGCTGATTTAATAGTCCGTCACTTGTAGAAATGTGTACAAGTGACGGACTATTCTAACGCCGTCACTTTAGCACGTCAAAGTATTCCCTGTTGTGAAACCAAATATATACCACCGCTAACCAATATAGTCAGCGGTGGTGAATCATGTTAATAGAGTGCGATTACATCTTTCAGGATTGCAACATTGTTAGTGTTAAGTGTAGACCCAAGGAAACCATTATCTATGGTAAGAGTTACCTCGGTTTCACTGGTACTTTCAAGACTTACATATCTTCCGGCAATTTTGTTTTGAACAGGAACTGTTGTAACAAGATTGCCCTCCCATTTGTAGTTTTGTGTTTTTGCCATCCATACAGTATAGCCTTGTTTATTTCCAGTATCTCCGACACACTCGCAATAAATAAATTTAAACTTATTAAACAGTTCTCTTGATACTGCAATAGTTTCTACTTGACGCTCCAAGTTTTTAGATAGATTTGAGTTATTATATAGAACTCCAAACGACAGACCAGCGGCGTTTGCTTTTTCCAAAGCCTGATTAGCCGCGGCATACGCTCCCACGATACCATCCTCCATATGGTTCAGGTTTTCGGCGTTCAGGGCAGGCTGTTTCCCGTTCTGCCAATTCAGCTTTTCGTAAGCCATCATGCCACCTCCAAATTATCGGCCGATAAACGGCAACGGCGGGGGCAGGGAGGGACGCTGGATAACGATGAGGGGTCAGGTGGTATAACGGTGATGGGGAAGCGGCGGAGGGCGTCTGCGGGCGTTTGTGGGCGAAATAGAGGGGGTTATCCCGCAACATTGGAAATGAAGCCGGCGCCGTTGTGGGAAAGGGGGCGTTTAATGCCACGGGCGTCGCAAAAGCGCTTCATGGTGGAGCGGTCCACATGAAAAAGCCGTGCCAGCTCCGCGTAGGAATTATCCTGCTCGATGAGGATGCGGATGGTATCTTCATAATCGGACAGCTTCGTGTGCTTGCCCAAGGCACCCTTGGGACGGCCAAGGGTGACACCCTGACTGCGGCGGAGGTCCAGGGCCTCCCGCGTCCGCTGAGAGATCATCTGACGCTCAATCTCGGCGGCAAGGGCAAAGGCGAAGGCGAGAACTTTGGATTGGAGATCGTCACTGAGGTCAAAGCCGTCCTTGATGGTGTGGACGCTGACGTGCTTGCTCATGCAGAGGGAGAGAATGGACATGACCATAAACAGGCTGCGGCCAAGGCGGGAAATCTCGGAACAGAGGATGGTGTCTCCCGGTTGGACATGGTGGAGAAGCTGGCCCAGCTTGCGCTTGTCCGGGGCCTTGGTGCCGGAGATCGTTTCCTCGATCCAGCCGTCTATGTGAAGTCCGTTTACTTCACAGTAATTGAGGATGATATGGCGCTGATTTTCCAAGGTCTGCTTGTCGGTGGAGACGCGGATGTAGCCGTAAATCATAGTAAATTGTCCTTTCTTTTGTAAAACGCACGATAAAAACACACGCCCATGCGATCGGAACGCACGGACGTGTGTTTTGGTTTCAGGGTGAATGTTGAGGGATCAGGCGTAAAAGGCGGAGAGCTTGTCGGCGCTGCGCTTGGCTTGCAGGTCCCGCTCGGCAAAGACTTTCTTGGCGCTTTTGCGCCCGGAGCGGTCCATGAGCCGCCCGGAATAACGCTGGGTGGTGATGGGGCTGGCATGGCCCAATTTGGCTTGCAGTTCGTTTTCTGGCATACCAGAGTTGAGGTCCAGGCGAGAGCCAACGTGACGGAGATCGTGGCTGCGGATGTCCGGAACGCCGGTGACGGAACGGACGTGGCGCTCCACCAGATCCGAAAGCCACTGTTTCGTGCCCGCCTTCCATTCCCCGGAACGGAGGGTTCCGAACAGGGGGGCGGTGTCCGGGAGATCATCCGGGCGGATGCCGCAGGAGAGGTAACGGCGGAGGGCTACCACGGCAATGTCCGGCAGGTCCACCACCCGGAATTTATCGCCCTTGCCGTGCTCCACGCGGAGGGCGGCGTCCTCCAAGTCGATGTCCGCCGGGGTCAAGGCCCGCAGTTCGGCGTTGCGCAGTTCCGTGGTCAGCAAGAGGATCACGATGGCGTAATTCCGGGGCCAGTTTTCCGGGTGGGTGGTGCGGACGGGGGAATCCCGCCAGAGCTTGCAGACCTGCTCGTCGGTGAGCAGCACGTCATAGGGGCGGCGCTCGAGCTTGCGGAGAGAGGGCATCAGGTAAAGGGAAACGGGGTTTTGCGTGTAAAACCGTTCCTCGCCCAGCTCCGGGGAACTGGCATAGGTGAAGAAGGAGCGGAGTACCACCAAATGATACCGGACGGTGACGGGGGAAAGGCCCCGGTCAAAGAGGTGATCCCGGTAGGCTTGCATGGTGGTGAAGGTGGGTTCCTCGGTGGAAAGGCCGCTTTCCACCAAAAAGGCGTAAAACGAATTGGTCACGTCCGCATAGGTGGCGACGGTGCGTTCCGACGCGCCGCTGGCCTGCACGTTGCGGAGCCAGCTATCCAGAGCGGCCATGATCCGGCGTTCCTGTGCAGAGGTTCTTCCCATAAAATCAGTCCTTTCCAACGTTTGGGGGGCGTATCAGGCCCCGGCTTTGCAAAATTCCGCTTTAATGGCGATTTCCACGCCGTATTTATCCACATAGATATAGTCCACAATGAAATCTCCGTAGGCGGCTATATCCAGTTGGTTTCTGGGGTTGATGTCGGTGGTAAGGCCGTTGGCGGACACGCAGAACTTTTCACAGCGGTCATCCTCTTCATTAGGGCCAAATTGAAACAGAGGCAGAAGCTCTTTAATGGTCAGCATGGATGTTTCCTCCTGAATGTGTGTAAAAATGTGGAAAGGTCAAGCGTTCTCGGCGGCGGTAAATTCCAGCGTCCGGCGGCGCAGGATACCGATGAAGATAGAACGGAGCTTTTTATCTTGGGAGATAATGGTGAGCTTCGTGACGGCTCTGCATTGGGTGACGGTAGCGCCCGCCGCTTTCATACGGTTTTTCAGCCGGGTCAAACGCTGCTGAAGATCGCAGCCAGATTCACGTTCCAGTTCCTCATAGAGTTCCCGGCGGAACATCTGGTGATTGAGGCAGAAGTGCTCAACCAAGGCGTTGATGGTGTGGTTGGCGCTTTCCTGCCAGTTATCGCCGGAGGAAATGGGCGCGACATAGGCGGCTGTGACCTTATCCATCGTGTCGGAATTGTGTTGAACCTTTAAGGCCAGTTCGTTCATCTGCCGCTCCTGCTCGTGCTGACGCATTTCAATATTGATAAGAGCCTGAAGCTGGGGGGATAGAGTGGAGAATTGAGGGTCGGAGGACTTGGCCCGGAAATAGCCCTTGACGAGTTCCCGCTGGACTTTCCACGCCAGATCATCGGTGAAAGACTTCACCAGCATGAGGTAGCCGGATTCTGTAATGAGGGTCAAGCCGTTCGGGGCCGTGATTCCGAACTCGTTTTGGGCTTCGGACGAATTTCGTACGAAGTAATCTTCGCCCTCAATAAGATGGGATTTGTTGGTGTTGAAATTTCTCCTGGCAGTCCCGTCCGGTCTGCCATGCACAGCGTCGATCTCCTTAAAGGTGACGACCCGCTGACCGGAAAATTCCTTGACGAGAATTTCGGCGTTGTTGATGGTGGTCAATTCCTGCATAAATAAAACTCCTTTCGATTGGTCTTGATACTTCCATTATTCCACAGCCCTCCAAGGGGGTTTTTGACAGGTTTTACGAGGGTTTTTCGCTGTCGGTGGAAATAATGGGGGTTGACCTTTCGGAAGAAGCGTAGTAGAATATTTACACACTCCGAAAGGTTGTGTGGATAACGGTGTACTGATTTCCGCCAAGAAATTGACAGTACATCGTTATTTCTTTTTGTCCAGTTCGGCCTTTACGAGTCGGATTCCCTTATTGATTACATCGGTTCTTGACATAGAAAGCTGCTTGGAACACTCGTCAAGTAGAGCGAGTTCTTCAATGCTCATGCGGAGCTGTAAACTCTTATCTCTCTTGCTGGTGCCCTTAACTGGACGTCCAGTGCGTGGCGACATTTTCTCACCTCTCTTGTGCCATGGCAAAAGTATATATTATGCAATGGCAAATGTCAAGCATTATTTTTCATGCACGGATAGCCGCCCAGAGATTGGGCGGCTGTTTCCGTCTGCTGGGAAAATCTGCTAAAATTCAGTTCCGCAGAATTTGCAGATACGTTTGATGTTGTTGCATCCGGCGGCGCCCAATAGAGCACCGAAATTTCCGGCAAGGACGTAGCCAACGGCGGCGTTTTTTGCATTGAAGCCCTCTTTTATGATGTCAAATTCCGTATGTCCGCAATAGGGGCAGGCAATTTGCTGAATACTATCCTTGGGGTCCGGGTCCGGTGCGGGTTCCTCTGACATCCGTCGAATGGTTTCATCAAGAATATCCAGAACAGGACAACCGCAGTTGGGGCATTTATCCGCCTTGTCGCTGACCATGTTTCCACATTCGGTGCATTTTATCAGTGCCATATCAAAAACCTCCCAAATTCCTGATGGTTTGACCATATCGCATTTTGAAGCAGAAGTCAAGCGTTACGGTCTGGCCCCGCGTATCAGGGGGTAGGGGTCAGGCGGCGGAGATTTTCCACGGCGCTGACGATCAGAGGGACGGCGCCCATCACATCATCCTCGGTGACGGTATAGGGGAGGGTGAAACGGACGGCGGAGGTCGCACGGCTGGCAGGGTAGCCCATGGCCCGTAGGACATAGCTGCCGTCAGCCTCCCCGCTGGTACAGGCGGAACCGGAGGAAGCATACACACCCTCCGCAGACAGGGCCATGACAAGGGCCTGAGATTCCACGCCCAAAAAGGAAAGGTTGGCGTTGCCGGGGAGCCGGAGAACCACGTCACCGATGGTATAGGTGCCGTTGACATAGGTATCCGGGACGAACCTCACCAGATTGGTAATGAGCAGATCCCGGCAACGGGCGATCCGCTTCATGTTGGAGAGCATATTGCCCATGCGCGCATGGAGGGCCGCTGCCATAGCGCAGGCGAGGGCCACGCTTTCGGTGCCGCCGCGCTTGCCCCATTCCTGACCGCCGCCGCGGATCATGGAGAGCAGGGGCGTGTCCTTCTTGACGATCAGACAGCCGATGCCGGAGATCCCGCCGAACTTATGAGCACCGAAGGCCAGATAATCCACACCAAGGGCCTTGAAGTCCACGGGGATCTGGCCGACCGCCGCGGTCGCGTCGCAGCCGAACAGGGCGTTGGGGGCGTTTCGCCGCTTGGAGCAAATATCGTAAATCTCGCCGGTCTCGTTATTGGCCAGCATGTGGGTAAAGCCGGTGCGGTCCGTTCGGCGGGGGTGATCTACGGGGGGATATTCCAGAACAGCGTGATGCTCATAATACCGGGGAAAGTCCAGCTTGCCGGTGTAGGCGCTCAGACTTTGCATCATCCAGTTGCAGGCTTCCGTTGCTCCGCTGGTGAAGTAGACTTCCTCCGGGAGACAGTTCAGGTCCTGGGCAATGGAGGCGCGGGCTTCCTCCAAGGCGATTTTAGCGGCAACGCCGCAGGCGTGAAGGGCGCTGGGGTTTCCAAGGGGCAGGGCGCGGGTGAACGCCTTGACTGCGGCAGGGGAGGGCGGTTCGTGGGCCGCCGCGTCAAAATAGTAACTCTTGGGCATTTGGGATTCCTCCTTGATCTTTCCAGTATTCTATCTTTATTGTACCAGCCGCTGACAAGGGGCTTTTTGACAGAATACTTGACTTTTCACAAGGCCCGCGCCATAATGAATTTGGCGGAGTCCCTGCGGATATTTGCCGTTTTCCTCATGCTGTCCGTCCGGCAAGATAGAGCAGCATGGGGAAATTTTATATCGGTTTGGCGGTCGCCAGCAGGGTGATCCCGCGCTCAATGGCTTCCGTTTTCGTGACATTCTGCTCCCGGCAGTAGGTTTCTAAAATCTGCTGGCTACGGTCATTGATGCGGATGCTGATTTTGTGAGGGCGAGGGTTGTCTGTGGGACGGCCCAGCTTTGCGGCAGACATGGGGATGATCACCTCCTATTTTGTCTGGCATAAGTATCATAGCATTTTGTCTGGCAAAAGTCAAGGGGGAAGCGAGGCGAAAGGGGACAAGATGTATGATAAGGGGGCAGCGATTCCGGAACAACTCGAAGCGGGAGTATAACCTGTGGTGGTGGAGCCGACACGGAAAAAGGAGCCGACGGCGTTCCTTGCCTGAACGAGAGCGCCGGTGTGCGGATTGTCAAAACAGTGATATTTGCGCACTGTACGGGAAGTCCGACAACCCAAGCTGCTTTGCGCCCAAGAACGGACGCAAGGGGAAAGGCAATCAGGAAAAGCTGAAATGGGGCGTTGTGCTTTTGATCTGTGTGGTAATATTCGTTTTATTCGTTATTTCCATTACATTTGCGAAATGAAAAAAGCCGCCCACCACGGGCGGCTTTGCTTTTTAACTTGCTTACAACTTGCTTAGACTTTGCAAATTGTTTGCTGATTTGTTTGCTTATTGGATTTCTCCGCGCCAGTATGCCGCGTTTTCTTCTTCCGTTGGGAAGTCAGCCGGAAGGCCGCGTTTGCGTCGGTTCCGTTTCCATCCGCTGTAAATCTTGGCATCGCGTTCGTCGATGCTGTACCCAACGCCGCGTTCGGCCCGGTTGTGGATCAGCAAAGGGCGCGGGTAATTTAGATTCCGCGCCCGCAAAACCTCGTATTTGCCAACGGGATCTTCAAGGTTCCAGCCGCTTTGGGTCAGATACGTTTTCAGGTCGGACAGCATCCCGTGTCTGACCGTTAATCTGTTTTTCATCGGTTCCTCCGTTTAAAGGTTCTGGAAGGTGGCGTCGAACATCACAACGCCGTTGGAGAGGTCGGAGTAGGGGATGCCCACCCAGACGGCTTGTCCGACGGTGAGACCGGAGAGGGACGAGGCGTATGGAAGGTTTAAAACGGTATCGTCAAAGGGAAGCTGGACGGCCACGGTGCCGCCGCTGGGGGCTGTCTTTACGGTGGCCTTTTCCAGACGGAGGCAGGCGCGCGTAGCGTCCGCCACTTTGGGCTGAAAGTAGTTGTTCCAGAGGCTATCGGCCAGCGCTTTCATTTCGGCGTTTGGATTACTCATGCAGAACACCTCGCAATCGGTCAATCGTCATTGAGCCGGACGTCCACCGGCTTCAGGCCGCGGGAGTCCAGAAAGGACAGGAGATGAAGGCGGGCGGCTTCCTCGCTTTCGGCCTCGACGGTGTGGGCGAAAAAACGGATAGAGCCATCCTTCCCCTCGGCGGTGACGCTGAAATGGAAGTCCCGGCGGGTGACGTTGGTTTTCAGATTCATGATGGTTTACCGCCTTTCCACAAGAGGTCCAAGGTATATTCCATGCAGATATTTTGCTCCCCGCAGATATATGGGTGCATAAGGTCCGCATGGTTAGACAGCATACCCAAAGCGACCAAAGTCCCTTTGGAAAGGGTGTGATCACTGAGGATCGTGACCGTAACTGCGGCAATATCGCAGCCATTTTCCGGCTGAGTCAGTTCCACGGAAACGGCCGGGTCCATAAGGGGAAGCTGGGATGCCAGCACAGAAAGCGCCTGCCATTTCAGGCGAATATCGGGGAGCAGATCGTCAAGAACCGGATTTTTGGGCATGGGTCATTCCTCCTTCATCCAGACGTCGCGGACGGTGAAGGTAAAGCAGATGCCGCGGTCGGTCTTGTCCGTCTGCACGGTGTCGCACTGGCAGAACAGGAAGGACAGCGCCTGACGGATGGTGGCATTAAGGACCACAAGGGGCGTGGGAAATTCCAGAGCCACGGAAGCGGTATCCCGACTTTCGTGGGGCGGCTGCTCCATATAACAGGCGGGCGGGACGAGCCGTGCGATCTTCTTGGCGGCTTCCCGCAGGGCGGTGTACTTGTTCATGGCGGCGGGGCGGATCATTTTCATAGTTAACTCTCCTTCGGGTGTGTAGTTGCGTTCTTATGGGGAAATTATAAGGGATTCATGAAAGATTGTCGAGATAAAAAAGGGAGGAACCTTTTCCAAAACGGAAACCGTTCCCCCTTTTTCGGTATGAGTATGGTCTTGATTAAAATTCTTGCGCTGACGGCCCCACAAGCGGCCTAAGAGATAAGAGAGAGGCGGGGGTTGGTAAAACACACCCCATGAAACTCAAAGAGCGCTTACAGGGCTTCTGTGGGCGATTTACGCAATGGGGGTATCAGCCGTTCAGGGCGTCCTTCAGGGGCTTTGCGGGGCGGAACACCGCCACCGTCTTGGCGGGGAACTCCTTTTCCTCGCCGGTGCGGGGATCTTTCCCCACCCGTGCTTCCCGGTGCTTCACGGCGAATTTGCCGAAGCCGGGAACCTTGATCTCGCTGCCGTTGAGCAGGGCTTCCTCAATGACGGTGAACACGGTATCCATCATGATAGCGGTATCGTGCTTGGTGTGGCCGGAACGCTCCGACACGGCGGCGATCAGTTCAGTCTTGTTCATGGGACCTCCTCCTTTCCTAAAATTTCAATGGCAGGGATGGCTGGATTCGGACCAGCGCGTGAGGGAGTCAAAGTCCCTTGCCTTACCGCTTGGCTACACCCCTGTATTTTTTACACAGGCTCCCGGCATTGCGCTCCGTTTGAATTGCTTACACAGCGGCCTAATCATACGATTGTCGCCACCACGCCACATCCATTGAACGCCTCGGCACTCGCGCAGAGTGTAGCAATGCCGGTATCCCACGGAACTTTTCAGCCCTGCGCCGGTATGTCAGTCGCATCCGTTTCTTTTACACAAGCCGGGTCCAGCTAAACAAATATTCTTCGACCTGCCGCTTTCATACAGCGCACAGGCAAGCCCCTTGTAGCGGTCTTACCCTTCCACGGTGCCGCAATGCGGTAGCATACATCTGGCAGGGACGGTTGGGAATCGAACCCACCCAAGCGGTTTTGGAGACCGCCTCGCCAGCCTTGGAACATTCGCCCCTATGTTTGTCTGTCTTTCCAGACTGTCACCGCTGCGTGTCGGCTGCCTGCGGTTGGCCCCCATAGGTACACGTTTCTGTTGCCCTGTCGCGCCTATCTACGGGCAACCCGCTTGTGATTGTACTTCTCACGGCGCTGGATGTGGTGCAGACGGCAGGACTTGAACCTGCGCATACCTCCTGGTGCGGTGCTCTGCCAACTGAGCTACGTCTGCGAATGTCCCCTCTGGGCCACATCGTTGAGAGGTGCGAGGGGTCCTGTGCCCAACCGGAATTGCACCGGGGCGTCAAGGGCAAGGACCAGTTGCCGGAGACGAGCTGCTTTTACAGGCCGCAGCTTATATTTTTATGGAGCACTGGCAGAGACGCATCACCCGAAATGCTCCCTGCCATGGTGCAGACGGTTGGAGAGGCCCCCAACTTCCCGCAGAGGATCGTATACGGGTGGGACGTCTGCATATAGGAGCCGGACTTTCCCGGCGGTCAGGTTGCTCAGATTCTCCGAGAACACCATCCCGATAGCGGCTGTATCAACCCGCCGACTCCACTGCCAGACATGGAGGTTTCATTCCCACTACGGTTTATAGAGTAACCACCTCTTATGTGGGCGGGCATGGTGCAGACGGCCGGAGTGGTCCCCGGCTCCCGGAGGAAAGGACAAAAGTACCGGTTGGACGTCTGCGTGATCCCGCCTTGTTTGCGCCATGGCGGGTGATGTGGCGGCCCGTCTTTCCGGGCTGTCATACACATTCAGGAGGCTTCGCGATCCATGCAGGGCGCTTCGTGCACCCTTGGAGCGGATAATGGGAATCGAACCCACCTTCGCGGCTTGGGAAGCCGCCGTTCTGCCGATGAACTATATCCGCATTGCGCCCTGCCGGAATTTCACCGGGGCACCGCTCCGAGAACGGCGAGCGTGTACTTACGGGCCACGCTTGGAAGGTAGGAGAATACTACGTGCGGCATCCGCGCCGCTGGTGAGCGAAACCGGAGTTGAACCGGGAGAACAGAGGACAAGCCAAAAGCCCTGTTCGCGCAGGGTGTGAGTCTGCGCCGTGTCCGCACGATTTTCGCCCATGCTGTTTGGAGTTTGGCGGCTGCCGTTGGGTAGGCCGGCAGCCGCCGTGCGAGGTAAAAGATGGAAAGCAAGGGCAGCGTCTATCTCGCCCTTGATTTTATTATACGATACCCCTCCAAGGGGGTTTTTGACATTTAGGGTTCCGGGGCCAAAGCAAAGCAAAGATTGCAAAAATAATGTCCCTGCGGCGCTCCGGGGATTGGGACAAAAACCTGCTCCACGGTGCGGTGAGAATAAGAATCTGGAAGCGCGCGAAACGGGCCGAACCAAGCCATTTTTAAGTATTGTTCACCGGCGTGTTCGCATATACATACCTGCTGCTCCGGGAGAACGAGGTTTGCAAGGATAAAATTTTGCAGACTGAACTTTTCAGACTTGGCGCTTGCGGCGACTTCTTCCATGTGCTTCAGTTCCATCGAAAGCCGTTCGTTTTTGTCGAAGAGATGCCTGAGCATTGTTGATGCCTCCGTGCAGACGATAGACTCTCTGGAATCATGCGACTCTTTGGCAAGCGCAACAAGATCGTCAATCAATGCGTTGTACTTCATAATAGCTTTATAATTCATGGGACGGTTCCTTTCATAGATTGGAGGATGGAAGGGCGGCGAGGGCAATGTCCCCGGCGGAGATCAGCATAGACGGATCAGACAATACGGACTCGTAAGCTGCTTCGCCCTGGAACTCGTTGATCACTGCCTGTTCCTCCGGTGTCATGTCCTGATAATGCTTCTTTCCATAGACTGGGGGAAGCCAGTTTTTGCGCTGACCGGCAAAGATATTCAAGCGGTCGATAATGCGGGCTGCATTAGGCTTGAACTTGATGTGGCAAGTGCCTTTCTTGTAGAAAACGCAGTCAAAATAGGTGAAGGACACCTTATTGCTGTTGACGCCATTTGCGCGGCGAACAGCCCCGTCTACCGGGATATGGCAGTAGGTTTCGCCACGGTCCAGATAGTTCATAGCGCGCTCCAAGTCGGAGATCATGGAATTGACCCGGTAGGTATCCAGCTTTTCGTCTCGCCAGGAGTCGGCATAGCAGCCGGAAGCCGGGACGATCACCTTCATGCCGATTTTGTGGGCCTTGTTGGTGGCCCAGCCATTGTAATAATGGATGTTGTTGGCGCACTCAGGATACCAGGCGTGTTTCGCCGTGAAGGTCTCAAAGAGATTCAGAATGGATTCTTCCACGCCCTGAGTAAGCTGGTGGGCAATCTCGCGCATGACGGTTTCGATATTGTACCGGCTAAAGTCATAGGCGGAGAGGGTTTCGATTTTTTCCTGATAGTCCTGCTGCATGGCGGAGGTCATTTTGCCGGTGAGTTCCGGGCGGGACAGCAGAGTACGCCAATATTTGCCGCGGAGTGCCCGGAGATAGACGTTTGGAAGTCCAGCGTCATTTCCGCGCCCCTTTTCCGAACAAGTGAGTTCCAGAAGCGGTTTTTCATAGGTGGTGCTGCCGTTCATCAGGTAGGGACAAAGCCCTTGATATTCCCGGATCAGTTTATTCCCAAGCTCCGCCTCAAACTGGAACCCGTCGATCATGTTTTGCAGCCAGTCGGCAGACGCCAAGGCGGTTGGACCATCCGCAGCGGTGCATGTTTCTTCGCGAGAACGCTTTAAATGCTCAAAAATATCGGACTCCGGCTGTGGGTGGGGAATGTCAACAAAGATCATGGCGATTTCCACATTGGTTTTCCGCTGGGCGTGGGCAAACGCATTTTCGATAAATTCGATTTTTGCATTGTACTCTGAGAGCTTCTGACGCAGGACCTTTCGGCGGTTGGTGTAGGGGTTTCGGATGGTTTCCGCATTCAACAGACAAACAATCTGGCCGCCGCGCTCCATAAGCGACAAAGCTTTGAGCAGGTGTTCATCTCCGTTCTCAAAGGGCGGGTTCATGAGGATCAGGTCATACTGCTTGAATGTATGGAAGGTCAGGAAATCATCGGAGACCACGGGATAGCCTTTGCCCTTCAGGATAAAGGCAAGATCAGGGTCGATCTCTACGCAGTCGATATACGGTTCCCGCTTGTCTACGCAGACCTTCCGGTCATTGTGGTAATCCTCGACGAATTTCCGGGCGGCATCCGCCAAATCACCCTTTCCGGCTGACGGCTCCAAAATCGCAGTAACATCCTTCCAACGGACACCTCCCAGCATCCGCCCAGCCAACTTGGAGGGCGTGGGGTAAAATCCGTTGTCGGAAAACTGAGGGAGACGCTTCACATCCTGCCCGGTGGTCCTCTGGGAAACCTCAGTGAGGTGCTGTTCACCCCACTGCCGGATCAGTTTTTTGGCTCCGACAATGGTGGCGGCGCGCCCTAAAAACTCCGAGCGCTCACGCTCCCATGTAATACCGACGCAATATTGCGGCTTCCCCATATTTTCTGTTTTCGTGATTCTGGCGATTTCAACGCCATCGGCAAGCGCACAGAGTTCTTTCTCGCCATAGCGATTTTGCGTTTCCAGATATGCGATCATAAAAATGTCCTTTCCTGCGCCGCTGTTCAGGCGGCGGCTTCGTCGGCCTTGCGGCAGGGGCAGAGGATGCCCTCGCCGTCTGCGGACCGGAAATAGATGGGGGTGATATAGGGCTTCTGTTCAGAGGCGAACGCCTCGCCGTCGGGGAAAAGCTGAAGGAAGTCGATCAGATAGTTTGGGTTGACTCTGGGGAGACCGGGGCCGAAATCGTAATAAGGGGAGAAGGTTTCGCCCTTGCGGTGGCGCTTGGCAGCCCATTCCGCACGGTCCGTCTTGATTTTCGCCCGAACCTCCGTCACGGAGGGGAGCGTGAGACGCAGGGTGTTCTTGCGGGTGGGGGCGATGATCTGCGCCAGGTTGAACCGGGAACCGTCGGCGCTGAGTTCCGGCGCGGCGGTCAGCTCCATAGGGCTGTTCAGGCGGAAGCCGCGGTACCCGTCGCAGACGCACTGCTTGCCTTCCTCGTCGATTCAGAAGCCCTGTGAAGCGGGGCGGGTGCTGTTCTTAGCCACGGCTGCGTCGCAGATGCGGCGGGCGGCGAAAAAGGCGGAGCGGCGCCCAGACTTTGTGGCGGCTTCCTCCGCCAACGTGCGCCGGAGATCCTGTTCTAAGAAATACAGCTGGGGGATGGGGCCGACGGCGCTTTCCCATTCGTAGGGGTTCTTGCTGACGGCGGTATAAATGGCGGTTTCGCCCTCGTCCAGCGCGTGGACAATCTGCAAAACGCGGGTGAGGGCCTGTTCAGTGTTCAGCATGGGTTGTACCTCCTGTTTTGATATTAACGGTGAAGCTCGTCATAGCGGGCGGCAATGGCACTTTCAAATGCCGCACCGCGCTGCTCTGCGGTTTTGTAGGCGTCATCCTGAAATGACCCGCATACAGTCCAGTAAGGGCAATTCACAGCGGGAGATTTCCAGCAATTGGGGTGTTGTTTGCAAATTTCATTTACTTCGGCTTCGATTTCGTTATAGGATTTCATACGAGTGTCCTTTCATGCCCTCGTGACCTCCGGGGCGGTCTGTTCGTCTTTAATTTCATTGTAGCAGGGTGGGCCAAGGGGGTTTTTGACGCTGTTCAGGCAAGGCGGAGGACCTGACGGGCGGCGCGTTCGGCGTTGTCGGTGAGCTGGCGCTGCCATGCCTGATTTTTGGGAGACCAGCGGAAACCGTTCTGCTTCAGGGCGGCGCGGGTGTCGGCGCTGGGGATGGCGTCAAAGAGAATTTGGAGTCTGTTCAGGTCGATATTGCGGACGATCTGCCCACCGTCAAAGGCGGTGCCGTTCTGAGGCTCGGCGGCCTGCTGTTCTCTGCGGTCAAGTTCCGCGAGGCGCTGTTCTGTCCGCTCGATCTTGCCGCGGATGCTGGCCAGCTCGTAAGCGGGGAAGGGGGAACCGTGAACGCGAATATCAAAGCTGTCCGGGGCGGTGAGGGCCGCGGCCTGCTCAGGCGTGAAACCGGGGCAGCCTTCCAGCGTTTTGTGCTTGCGGTAATAGGCGTTGGCGGTTTTGGCGTCCTCCAACATCTGGCGTTGGCTGTTCAGGCGCTCGGTGAGCATTTCGCGGGCGTGGGGGTCGGCAAGGTCTCCCGGGCCGGTGCCGACACTGCGGATCTTGTCCAGGATCGCCTCGATCTGCCGGTATTCCTCCCACAGAGAGTCCTCGCGGGACATTTGGCGGTTATGCTTACGCATATTGAAGTTGCCCGCCCCGGCGATAAACTGGCTGGGATAGCTGGCCTGGTTGCGGTTGTAATCGTTCGTCCACTGGGCAAGGCGGCGGGCGTAGCTGTTCAGCAGGGCGTCCAGTTTGTCATGATAAAAGGCGCTGACGCGGGCCTTCTGCTGTTCTACCAGCTGGGCGGCCTTGTTCACGGAATTTCGATAACTGGCCGTGGCGCTGCCGGGTTCGTAGTCGCCCATGTGAATACAATAGTGTGCGTTCCGGGCGGTTTCCTCGTCGATGGAACCATAAGGCGGGACCGTTTCAGGCCGATTTTCCGGGGTGGGCTGTTCTGCCTGTTCTGCGTGTTCTGCCTGTTCTGCGGGGATGGCCTCCGGCTGTTCTGCGGGCGCTTCCGCGCCTGCGCCGGTGGCGGTGGGCTGCTGTTCGGGCTGCTGGGTGGTGGTGGGCTGTTCGGGGGCGGCTGCGGGCTGTTCAGTCCGGAGACCGTCCGCAACGGAGCGGTAAAAGGCTTGCGTTTCTTTCGTGTCCTTGACGGTCTGGCAGTCCTCGCCAAAGTCCCATGTATAGCGCTTGATCGTTGCGTCCAGGCTGTCCGCCTCGTCTGCAAAATAGGCGGCAATGTGTTCTGTGTGGGGGAAGGTCTTGATTTCGATTTCCGCGTGTTCCCGGTTCCACTGGTTCGCGGCGGCCCTCTTGTCCCGGCTGTTGACATATGCGGAGATAGGCCAGAAGCAAATATTGTCTTTTGCGGTGCTCAGTTCGCCGTTGCGCTTGATGCGCCGGAGGCAGTGATCCCGGCCGCTCCAATTCGGATCGCCGGGGGTGTGCTCGACGAAGTAAAGGCCGTTGTCATTCTTAAAGTATGCGCCGGTGATTTCCACCACGTCGCCGGTTTTCGTGGTGCGGTTGTTCTTGTCAGTCATAGTAAAATCCTCCTGAAATTGTGTTTTGAATGTGTAGATTTTGGCTTTCTGGGGTGCCGTCGCTTTGTCCGGTGCGGCGGCTCCAAGGTGTCCGGGTGGCTGTTCAGGCGTAAACTTTGCCGTTGGCGCCGGTCTGGTAGCTTTTGAAGATCAGAACCGGGTCCTTCAGCAGGGCGGCGGCGTCCTCGATGTAGGAAGAGGAAAAGCTTTCGTATCTGCTGCGGGTGATCTTGATTTTCTCGTCCTCCTTCAGGGTTTCGTGCGTGGCGGTTTCCGGCAGATCCTGCCAGCCGTTGAAGATCAGCAGGGAGGACGAGCCGCAAAACAGCCGGCCACGCAGGGAGCGCTTGCGGTATGGGGTATAAGTCAGGCGCACAACGTCGGCGTGCTGGGCGTAGGTGGTGAGGGTGTAGCCGTGAAAGGTGATTTTCTCCGCGATGGGGAAACCGAACTCGGAGAGATATACAAGGGTATATTTCCGGCCCGGAACCAGTCCGGCGGCGTCCACAGCTTTTTGCAGGGGTTCGGCGTACTGCTGAATCATGGAATGAAACGCGGCCAGGGCGGCGGCCTCCGTTGTTACGGTGGTGCTGTTCAGCTCGTCGCCGTTCTCGATGATGGCGGCAACCTCAATTTGACCGCCCAGGGGCCGCAGGTCCACGGCGTTGATGATGACTTTCCGGCGGAGGGTGTAGCCCCCGCCGATCTCGGCATGATAAAGACTGTTAAACATGGGTTGATCCTCCTTTTAGTTGGTGGTGATTTTGGCGGGCTTGCAGTCGAAAAACGCCCAGCGCAGGACCTTACCCAGCCAGCAGGACGAGCAGGACTCAGCGGCCCAGCGATCCAGCGTCTTATAAAGGCCCTCCGCACCACCGGCGGCGCGGATATAGGTTTTTTTCAGGGCTACCACAAAAGAACCATCCGGGACGATTTTAACGGTTTTCCGTTCGCCGTTCCGGCTGACGGTCAGCAGGTCCGCGGCGGTGGTCTCGATGGTCCAGCGGGCCACCGGCTCAGACTGTCGGGTTTCCATATTGAAAGCGGTTTCTGTGTAGGTGATCATTTGGCAATCCTCCTTGATTTTGATTTAGCGGCGGGCCTCGATCCGGTCCACGATGCGGAACATCAGGCGGGCAAAGGTGCCAGCGCCCAAAACGAGGATAAAAAGGTGAAAACTCATGATCTCGGCCTCCTGTCGGTTTTGTTTGGCTCTGTTTATGTTTATAGTATAAACGATAACGTTTAAAATGTCAATAGGCAAGTTTAAATATTACCGTTTATTTTTTGAAAGTCTCTGTTGACAACGCAAACGAAAGCGTTTATATTTAAAGGGAAATGAGGTGATTACATGCCGACATCGGAACAGATAAAAATTTTATGCGTAAAGCTGGGGATCAGTGTTTCTGAGCTGGCGCGGTGCTGCGGGAGCAGTCCGCAGGCGTTTTCCCAGAAGATGAAGCGGGAGGGGTTTACCCCGGCAGACCTGAAGGACGTTGCCGCGGCTGTTGGCTGCGGGTTTGAAAGCGCGTTTATTTTACCCAATGGCGAGCGCGTGACGGATTGAAAAAACGGCATAAAAAAGCAGCGGCCCGGAGTTTTTCCGGGTCGCTGTTCTGCGTTTTTGGGTTAGTTGCTGGGCTGTTCGCCCAGCTGGGACAAAATGAAGTTTTTGATTTCGGCGTTGGGCGTGGTGCCCTGCTCCGTGCAAAGGGCCTTATAGCGTTCTCCCGTCTGGCGGTCCATTCGGCAGGCAAGCACAATCTGCGCCTTGTTTTTATACTTGTTTTCCGCCCGTCTCTGGGCGTCTGTTCTGGTGGTGCTGGTTCTTGGTCTGGGCATGTGGTTTTACCTCGCTTTCATAGGGTGGAGCGGCCCGGGGTGATCCTGGGCCGCTGTTCTGTGTGGGTGGTTAGATGCTCAGCATGGCGGCACCGTTAACGGCGATCCGTGCCTCGTCCGGGTGGGCCTCGTTCCAGGCGTTTTTAAACGCCCAGGCATTAAACCGGAAATCCGGCAGGCCGGGGAAGGGGATCAGCTCGCCGGCCTCGCCGAGCACATTACACACGGCCAGAGCCGAAGCGCGGGAGATCGGCAGAAAATACAGGCGCTGGATCTCGCGCAAGATGGCGTTGTGTGCGTCCTGTTCTGGGGTGGTGGGCATCAGCGGAGCCAGGAACGCGAGCGGGTCCGCCTCCGGCGCTGCCTGGTTGCGCTCCATCTCCGCCACGATTGCGGCAGGATCACCGCCCAGGGTGTACAGGTAGCCACTTGCAGCGGGGCCATACTGGGCCTCGTATCTCTCTAACAGATTAGCCATTGTTCCGGGCCTCCTCTCTGTGATCTCTCAAGTACTTTTCGGCCTGCTCCGCCATGTGGGAGCAGCGCCAGCCCTCCGGCGTGTTAAGTCCGCAGTTGCCGCAGTCACCGCAGCGGCGGAACTCATCCATGATCGCGGCGGCATGGGCCGCATCTCTGATATAATAGTTGGCCATGGTTTAACGTCCTTTCCCCGGCGGAGCGGCCGCCGGTCCGGTGGTGGTGTGTTATCCTTTTGACATCTATTATTATAGGGGGCAGCGGCGTGTAAAACAAGGGGTTTACCCCATAAATATTATACAAAATATGGGGTTTACTTTTGTGAGAATTGACTATTGAAATATGGGGTTTACCCATATATAATAAGAGCATAAAGAACAGGACAACACTACGGAGGCCGACAGGTCAGAGGGGCACCGGCCCGGAAAGGATTACAAAATGGATTATAGCAAAATGAGCATGGACAAGCTCCGCGAGCTGATCGCCTGGGCTGATGACCGGGCAGCATACCGGAGGGCCTGCGGGACGATCTCCGGCACGGCATACGCCGAGGATGAAACCGCAGTAAGGGCAGCACTCGCAGAGATCAGCCGCCGCACACGGGCGACCGCATAAGGAAGAGGAGGAACAGAAAATGAAAAAGAGTTATTTCGAATCTATCCCCGGCGTTGTAAAGCTGGCTTCCCGCGTGGCTATCTACGTGCCCAGCACCACCGACACCGACCACCCCACCGACAACCGGCAGCAGGTGGAGGAAGTCGCCGCGAAGCTGTCCGCCATGTTCGGCGGTGCCACCGCTACCGAGGCCCGCGGCTACTGGGTGAGCCAGTCCGCCGGACTCGTGGGCGAGGCCGTGACCATCGTCTACAGCAACGCCGCCGCCGAGGACATCGAGAACCACGCCGCCGAGATCGTCGCTATTTGCCAGAAGATCAAGAACGAAATGAAACAAGAGGCCGTAAGCCTGGAATTTGACGGCGAGTTATTTCTTGTGTAATCTCCGCCGCCGCCCCCTATACCATACACCACAGCCCGCAGGGAAGCCCCCGCGGGCTTTTCTCGTGCCCTCTGAGCAATACCGCCCAGCACCGCACCAAGAACCCGCACCGCGTAGCCGCTTGCATCCTGGACCATGCCAGAGGGCTATTTTTAACCCCTATGCGCGCGGGCGCGTTTATTGCGGGCGCGCTTGATTAGAGTACCCTAAAACGTACCCCCAAGAACCCCCGGACGCTTTACCCAAATGAAGAAAGGCGCGGAGCACTCCCGCAGGACCGGAAGCAATGGACAAGGGAAAAGGGGGAAGGGGTGGAGGAGTCACCGCCGGGGGTCTGTTCCGGCGGATCGCATCGGCCCGACCTCCACGGCCACCGCCGACCATGCCAGACCGGGCACCGTCAGCAGACCAGCCGCCAACCATCGGAGGGCCGGCCCGGACACCGGCACCGAGAGCCAGAGAACCGACCGCGGCCCCGGCTCCCACCGTCTTTCGTCAGGTTGCACAAGGGCGGCATGGGCTGTTGTTGCATTTGCCACCAAAAAAGGCCCTAACTGTTGCCCTAATTGCGTATTATGGCAACAGTTCAGGCATTTGCAACAGGTCTTGACCCTCTCCGAGACCCGCCCAGCGGCCCCGCCCCTTCTCCAATGGCACACGCTGACCAGCTGACCACGGCCCCGGCTTGGTGGGGGGTGGTTTACAGACCTGGCCACCGGATCGGCGCAGAATCTCTCCACAACTCTTCCCCCTCCCCCCATGTTCTCTCACCCGTGTCCTTTTCTTCCTCCGCTAAGGGGGGGTAGTTTAGAAAAACGGGGCAAAAAACGGAAAAGTCAAAAAGGGGTCAAAAAAAAATTTTTATAAAAACGCTTCGCTTATGTGGGGAATACGCACTTAGGCTGCGCGGCACGGGCGGGGCGCAGGTGGTCGGTAGGTGACGTACTGGTAGGCGGTAGGTGAAGCGTGTGTGCAAAAACCCTATTGGAGGGGGTTGCTATGCTAAAGATAGGAGAACTTTGGTGAAGCCATGGCAATGGAGGTGAGCGTGAATGCCAAGCGGGAGTTCTGAGCGCTGTGTGTCATTGTTTGAGTTTTGGGGAGACAAGAGCCAGTATGCGGCGTGGCTGCAAGGGGAGTTTGCTGAAGAAGCGGATTTCCATGCCCATACGCTAAACGCCTTGCGGGTGGCGATGGACGAAGAACTGACGGATACACAGAGGAAGTATATGGAGATGTTTTTCGTCTATGGCATGAGCATGAAGGATATCGGTCAAGAGTTGGGGGTAGCCAAGGCAACAGTCAGCAGGACAATCAATTGTGGGCTGGATAGACTGTACCATGTCCTCCGCTACGCGAACCCCCGATACCTGACCTTTCCGAAAAGCCGCACGGCAGCATCGCTAAAGAAGGGGCGCAAGCAGCGGGAGAAAAGGTCTTAGACTGAGACGAGAGATGTTATTCCAAAAACGGGGAGTGTATGTATGGCATATAAGCGGAAATACAGGCAGGGGACGCGGGTCAAGAGCATTGAGGACTTTCTGCATTCCCCGGAGACGCAGTATTTTTTCTGGCATGGGAGGACGGTTCACAAACAAGTCTTTATGCACTGGCAGCTTGATATGCTTATCAGGGAAATCGGCGGAGGACACCTTTGCTTTGCGGATAAGACCTCTTCGGCTGATGGAGATGCGGAATGAGCTGTTATGGGTGTATCTGCAACAACTGTCTCTATAACTGCGAGTTATTCAGCGCATACTTCACGCCGGGAGAGATCAAGGACGTGGAGGACGTCTGCTATTGCTGTGATGAGTGCGAGTGGTTCGATGGGGACTATACGAAGCGGAGTCAATGGCGAAAATCGTGTGAAAAATTTCGTCTACCGGCGAAGTATAAAGAGTATCTGGAACAGATGAAGCAGAAGGAGGCTCGTGTGGCGGTCAAGCGCCGCGGGGCATTTACTGTTATCAAGGGAGGGAAAAAGGATTGAACGTAGCCTATAACATGGACTGCATGGAGTATATGCGGACGCTGCAGGACAAGGCGTTTGATCTGGCCGTGGTGGACCCTCCTTATGGAATCGGAGAAGATGGCGGTAAGGACCGGAGCCGCTATGTAACACAGAAGAATGGCTCAAGGATTTACGTCAAGGATGGCGGGTACGAAAAGACCGGATTTGACCGTTCCCCGGCGGATGAGCGGTACTTTGCGGAGCTTTTCCGTGTCAGCAAAAATCAGATCATTTGGGGAGCGAATTATTTTGTTCTCCCTCGCGGCGGGGCAATCGTGTGGGACAAGTGCAATGACGGAGTCGACCAGTCCGGGGCTGAGATCGCGTTCAACTCTTTGAACCTTCGGACTGATATATTTCGGTTCATGTGGCGCGGCATGATGCAGGGAAAGAGCATCGCAGAGGGGACAGTCCAGCAGGGGAACAAGGCTCTTAATGAGAAGCGCATCCACCCGACGCAGAAGCCGGTGGCGCTATACACATGGATTTTGCAGAAGTACGCCAAACCGGGAGACAAGATACTGGACACCCACTTGGGCAGCGGCAGCAGCCGCATAGCCGCCTATGATCTTGGCTTTGATTTTGTTGGGTGTGAGATCGACCCTCACTATTTTCAAGCGCAGGAAAAGCGCTTTGCGGAACACACGGCGCAGATCAGTTTGTTTACGGAAGGTTGAATATGGATAGCTTGAATGCAAGTAGGATAGCGGGCGGGAACAGCGCGTATGGGCGGAGTCAGTCGGACTTCTATCCCACGCCGCCGGATGTGACGGTGGCGCTCATGCGCTTTTTGAATCTTCCGCGCACAACGTCCGTATGGGAACCGGCAACAGGCGAGGGTGATATGGCCGGGGTGCTTCAGACCTACTTTGAGACCGTCTATACAACAGACATTCTGGATGGGACGGACTTCTTGAAGTCCAGCATTGACGTGGCGGATTGGATCATCACGAACCCGCCTTTCTCTCTGGCGGAAGCGTTCATTCGCAGGGCGGCGGAGCTGGGCAAGCCTTTCGCGTTCCTTCTCAAGTCGCAGTATTGGAACGCAACGTGCCGGCGGAAGCTGTTTGACGAGATCCCGCCCAGCTACATTCTGCCGCTGACGTGGCGCCCGGATTTCTTTTTCAAGAAGCGGATGCCGGGAGAGAAGGGAAGTCCGCTGATGGACGTGATGTGGTGCGTCTGGCTGACGCCATGGAAGAATGATATTCAGACAGTGTACCGTCCGCTTACGCGGCCGGAGATGGGAGCGGGAAATAAAAATGGCTAAGCTGGCGATTCTGATATTTATTCCCATCTGCCTTTGCGGGTGGACCTGTTACGGCATCTGCAAAGACTGGGATAAGGGCGCACTGGCGTTCCTGACGCTGCTGTTGACCGGTTCGGCCTTCCAGTGCGGGTTCGTTTTGTGCCAGATGATTTTTTGAATTAAGGGGGAATTTTTGATGGTATCTCTAATTCTTAAAGACAACGAAAATGGATATAGCAAAGTTGAAGAATATGTGAAAAGGTACTGGGGTCACCATGGTGATGAAGATGTAATCGTTTCTGTCGAAGCGTCCTATGATTCGGTCGAATGGCGTTGCACAAATGAAATTGCCTCCCCATACCAAAGGGGCGTTGAATGGTTAAACGATTGGTGGGAAGGCGAAAAATATATTCGTCTCCACGGGATTCAAGGGGTTGATACCCTTGATGTTTCCGGAGGATTGTATGATGAGGAGGATTTTTGATGAAAACAGGGCATATGGAATATGACAGCACAACTGAGGGCGGTGCGGAGATTGCCGAAATCGCAGCTGAGGACATATTTGTAGTTAGCACTGATTGTGGCGTATTTAATATAATTTTCAAGAAACCACTCTTGAACATCGAGAATGAAGTGTGCGGATCCGTATATGTTCATGCCCCCAACTGCACTTTGAGAAAAGACGGCAAGTATATTGCTCATGGAGCGGACGAAAGCAGAACCGCCATTGCGTACCGACAGTTATGTGATTTGGCTAAAGTATCGTATGATACGAACTGCTATGATTTGTTTAAGGCGTTAAAAGAATTAAACAAGGGGGCAAATGGCAAATGAAATATGAATTTCGTATCGGAGACTACGCTGAGACCAAGGATGGCAACCGGGGGTATGTCATCAAGAGTGATCTTTTGTGCTACCAAGATATTGTGACGGGGTACATAATTACCGTGAAATTCAGCAATGAGGAAACCATGACGTATGAGTTTACAGCCAACGAGGCGCACCGGCAGTTCAATCGCATTGGGCGTTATGACCTTACAGAGAAAGAAAAGAGTAAGATTGAGCCTTTGGCTTGTGAAACTGCAAGTGATTACAGCAATGAAAAACTAAGAAAGAAAATCAACGAGCTTGTGGATGCCGTCAATGAACTGCGTATGCGGAATGCAAAGGAGAGCAAGGATGATTGAGTACATCAGAGTTGTAAGCAAGCAGCGGCCCGCGAAGCGGGCGTTTGATATGCAGGTGGGGGCACATCTGCGTGTGTATATTGCTGGGAAGATCACCGGTGACAAGAACTACCGGGAGAAATTCGCCAAGGCGGAGCAGGCCCTCACTGCCATGGGACATTGCGTCCTGAACCCGGCCCATTTGCCCGAAGGCATGGAGCAGGGCGATTATATGCGCATCTGCCTCGCTATGATCGACTGCGCGGACGGAGTGGTTTTGCTACCGGACTGGCGTGAAAGCGACGGGGCGCGGTTGGAGCGGGCCTACGCCGAGAAAATCGGGAAAGAGGTTGTTGTGGCAGACCAGGGCAGGATTGATGAGTTTTTGGAAAAGATGGGGAGATAAAAATGGGAATGACAGTTTTATGCCGGAAAACCGGGCGAAGCATTGACCTTGGCTATTTTGGATTTAAGAGACTGAGGGATAAGGTCGCAGAATTGTACGGCGGTGTATTTTGGAATCACTATCAGGGTATTGACAAAGCCCCCTTTATAGGAGAAGCACGGAAGCAGTATTTTGATGCCTTTGACAAAAGGACAGAAGAACTGATCCGAGAGAAAAAGGTTTCTATAAAAATAGTGGATTTTCTGCTTCAACCGGACGTGGGAGGTAGTATCCACTATGGGGCCTGCAAGGAGATCCTAAAGGTGATTGGAGATTATGATGACGCGATTCACTACGGCTACGCTGGAAGAAAAGACTGCGCCATGTTCCGGGATTTCAAGGCCATTTTAACGGATTGCGCAGTCCACAAATGTGATATGGTATGGAGGTAAGAAGATGGAGCGATTGACGAAGTACGACACCGATGGACAGGCAATGATGGACTGCCAGAAGTGCAAAGCGGATTGGACGGGTAAGCATGGTAAGCCGATGGTTGACTGCACCGCGCTGTACTGCCGCAATCGCCTCAAGGATCGCCTTGCTGCCTACGAGGACACGTGGCTTGAGCCGGAGGAAATCACGGCAATGCGGCACACATTGGATGAGTACCACAAGGTAGTTGACCCATTGATAAGGGCGCAGGCTGACGGGCGGCTGGTGGTGCTGCCGGAACCGCCGAAGGAGGAGGAGTGATGGAACGACTGACATACCGCGATAAAGACGGATTCCCGATGATGAAAAAACGTGGTGGATTCAAACAGGGAGGCGTTGAGCGCCTTGCCGCCTACGAGGACACGGGGCTGACGCCGGAGCGCTGTGCCGAATTTGCGCGAGCAGACGCGGAAGGACGGTACATCGTAATGCGTGATGCGGAGCAGGAGGGCGTTGCCCGCCTGCGCGAGCTGGCCGAGGCTGACAAGGACGGTCGGCTGGTGGTGCCGTGCAAGGTTGGCGATACGGTATGGGTAACAAGAAATCCGTGGACGGGTAAATTGCTAAAAAACCCATTAGATGCCTACGTCAATGGCGTGAAGATGTATTCCCACGGGATATATGTGAATTTGCTTTTTGATACCCGCAAAATCAACGGGACGAGGGATTACGAGATCAACCATATTGGCAAGACCGTATTCCTCACCCGCGAGGAGGCGGAAGCGGCATTGGAGGCGATGAAGGATGACTGACATGGAACGCAAGACCTTCTGCGCGGCGCTCAGCCGCTACGGCGCGCAGGCGCAGATCACGATGGTCTTTGAGGAGATGGCCGAGCTGCAGGACGTGTTGTGCAAGTTCCTGCGCGGGCGTGTGGACGGTGACACGCTCGCCAACATCGCCGAAGAGATCGCTGACGTCGGGATCATGCTCGACCAGATGGCGATCGAGTTTGAGGTCGAGGACGCGGTGGCGGAGCAGCGGGCACACAAGGTCCAGCGGCTGCGGGAAAGGATCGAGAAAGATGGCTGAATATAAAATCTGCTTTAGCGTAGCTGGGGCGTTTGGCGTTCAAATCAGCTTTGAGGCGAAACCCGGCGTATCCTATGATGACGCTGCGGCGTCTATAGATAAAGACAAGCTGGCGAAGCTGACGTGCCTCGACACCTTGGGCTACTCTGCAAAGGACATTGAGATTATCACGCCGGAACAGTACGAGGCGGAATTTGGAGGGGATGAATATGCCTGAATTTAGACGCTTGACCTACAAGACGCCGGACGGGGCGTGGGGCATCGAGGGCGTGAGCCTGATCTCCTGCCCGGCGCGGCTCTACGGCGCGGCCGCGAAGCTGTGCGACATGGAGAGCCTGTGCGAGGACGTGTACCGCGCCAAGGACGCCGAGCTGACGCTCGACGCGCTGCAGGCGCTGGTGGACAAGGGCCTCGGCGGCAACTATATCGACCTGCGCAAGGCGCTGAAAGGGGTGGAGCTATGGCGGGGAGCAAGGTGCTGATCGTCAAGTTGCCGGAGCTGCACGCCGACGTCAACCAGTACCGGTTC
>OQVO01000036.1_pt1 | contig 48380 bp, 75 predicted proteins | sample 1691511 | NCBI WGS metagenome assembly OQVO01 (sample SAMN03418254, study PRJEB22391) | human gut metagenome | biome: human-gut; feature: organic feature; material: feces | host: Homo sapiens | place: Tanzania | collected 2013-01 | reverse complement strand
AGGAGAAGAGAGATGACACGTAAGCTCGTATACACGCAAGATAGCATTGGCGAATATACCATTGCTGATGAAACAGAAAAATGGGTAACGGTTGTTGGTCAAGTAGAAACCGAATCTGACGCCAGACTGTTCTGCGCCGCTCCGGAACTACTGGAAGCGTTGCAAAGATGTGAGACAGTGTTGAGCGTTATACCACTCAAAGTTTGTGATGTAGAAGATTTACTTTATGCCCGCGCAGCCATCGCTAAAGCAACAGGAGAGACAAAATGACATTACTTGAACTATTGCGTCAGGAATTATCAAAGCGTGGCGGGTGGCCGGAGGGTGCGGAAAGAGCGCGTCAGGATGCTGACCGGGAAATATGTTTTGAGGGTGGCTGTGGCGTTTCATACAATTTTGATGTGGATAAAATGAGTGATGACAGCCTACATTGGTTGAATGAAAATAACCGAGCAACAAGTGACCTGTATGTCACACGTGAACAATACGACTGGGATGGTGAAGGTTTACCGCCGATTGGGTTCGTTGTAGAGTTCACCTTTGGTACATATGACATGGAGACTGACTTCAGTGGTATCCTTCCAGCGGAAGGCGAAATCGTTGAGGTTGTCGCACATAAAACCACAAGTGACGGAAATGATGTGGCGGTCGTTTACTGGGACGATAAAGGTGCTGGACGGTCTGCATGTTTTGTGTCGGGTTGTCTGCGCCCACTCCGCACCGAAGCGGAACGCGCGATTGATGAAATGGTTCGGTTGTCCGGTGTGTCAATCGGTGCGGCCAAGATTCTGTATGATGCGGGGTATCGGAAGGGTTAAACCAAACTGGCCCGTTAGTGGGCCAGTTTTTCCATTATCTCATCGTGCGACAGTCCGTCAGCAACATACGCGTTGTAGCGTATCCAGAATGCGTCAGTGGTCGGCTCGTCGGGCTCCGGGCGTTGCACAGTGGACATCTCTTTCTCAGTCTCTGACTGCTCATCAATCTGACCATCTTCAAACTGATACTCTTCGGCAGCTTCCAGATTACGCTGCACCTGTGACACGGTGATGACACCTTCAGCGAGATACAACATGTCCTTATCGGCGCGGATTTTGGCAGCTTGTGCAATCTGCAATTCATTAGGTTGTGCGAGTGGTCGCCACTCATAGTTAAAATCGTCAGGCCAGTAACCCAGTGCGCTACGTACCAGCACCTCATCAAGCTGACGCAGTCCCGGGTCAACCTGCGTCAACTGTTTGGAGCGGATGGAGTTGTTATAGTTGTTCATGTCCCCTTCACCCGTGGCGTTTAAACCTTTGGCTGAAGTACCGAACAGGCGAGTAACAGGAATGTCAGCCGCACCACTAATCCACGTCATGAACGTCTCAAGCACCGGTGCAACGCCGCCCAGGTCTAGCGTCTTACGTTCGTATGACTCGTCACCGTCCAGCAGGGCCATTTGCACCAGTGACTTCATCTGACTGAACAGTGTGTAACGCGACACAATCGCGTCGTCCTGGTCGCTGGCTAACTCATCGGACAACCCTTCACGTTTGACCACATCGACGTTAGCCTCCTGCATCAGTTCCGCGATGCCGTCCTTCGACGCAACCATGTCCATGATGTCATCAAGGCACACGCGTAACTCACTGTCACCCCATCCCTGAGTCTGTACCATCTGGCGACGCGGCAAACGCTTACCGCTGAAACGCGCGAAATGGGTCCAGTGGATTTGCTGCCCGCCGCCGGTAATAGTGTAATACTCAGGCATCATGTAGTTTGGTGCCAGAATGTCCCAGGTGTTCATAGTGAGCGGTGACATATCGTGACGGTCAAACACGATACAACGTTTCAAATCACCTTTGCGAATACGGCGCACGTCGAGCGGCTTTGACAGGTCCTGACCGGTCAGCATGAGAATACCACCGCCACCGTACAGACGCGCCCATGTGACAGCCTCCTGTACAACGGCAGGTATCATCAGTCGGTCCTCCTCGATACGGATGTCATCAGCTTCCTTGCACTTGATAGTGCGCCACTCACGACACATGTCTTCGGCAGGTATTTCCACAATCTGGCGAGCCAGCCAGTTAGTCTGATAAGCTGCGTCAAGTTGTTGCCAGTTGGACAGCGCGGCATACTGGAACATGTTGTGAGAGCGTTTCGCTTTCCACGTTCCGAGGCCAGACACGACGTTGACCAGCCCATCGGTAGTACGGGCTGGTGTGAGATGAAGGTTTGTTTTAGCAGCCTTAGCCATGTTTATAAAATCTCCGACGCTGTTCGGCGTGCGAGTAATCCGCGACTATTGGCAATGATAAACGAATCCGCGATGTTTGGCGACATGATGTCTCGTTTTGCCAAATCTTTTTTACTTTCGACCTTGACTTTACCAGCATTGTCGAAGTCGCGCATTGGTGTGGATAACTCATCAATGAGTTTGTCCAGCAGTTTTGCATCGATATCACTCGACAGACTAATCATCTGGTCCACCGGAAACTCGCGACCCTTTGTGACAGCCAGGTACGTATTACGGAATCGGTCAGCAGTGAGCCACCATGTCTGTGCTTTCAGGTTGGCAAAGAAATCTTCATTGTTGATGCGCGTATCGCCGTATTTCTTTTTCGGGTCAGACACCTTGCCGCCCGCATTAAATTTGAAGTGTCTGTGCCATCCTGCGGCGTTCAGGTGTGAACCTGTACCAGCGCCTACCCCGATACTGTCGTAGCCAATGTGGGACGCTCCAGCGCGTTCTGCTGTGAGTTTGACACGCATCGCCGACTCACGCAGTTCATCCTCGCCACCTTTCCACTCATCCAGTCCGATACACACGCTACCATCCATCGTGGTCGATGCGTTTTTATCGTCGCCGGAGTCAGCGACGTCGTAACCAACAGTTTTACCGCCGAACCAGTTGCCGCCAACTTTCTTGTGAGCGTCAATAGCGGCTTGAAGCCAGGAACGCTTGATAACCACACGGTCATCGTTGTCACGTGGTACGCCAAGATAAATATGCTGGTATTCTTCGAAATCTTCAGCCTTGGCTGATTCAATGTCGGCCAGAGCTGTAGCAGACAAAAATGGATTCTCGTCATAATTAATTAAACGAGTAATAGTTCCAGCTGGCGGATTTAATACGAGACGTTTATATGCAAAATCAGTTGCGAGACGTGGGTTAAATGTAACCCATATTTCCGCATCTTCGTTGCGCATAATTGTCGGACGAATTGTGGCGAACATATCTTCCGTTAAATTATGTGCCTCTTCAATCCATGCTACAGATGCTTTTTCAAATGATTTAATTTCGTCGATATTACGGGCCATACCGTAAAAGCGAAATAATGAACCATTAGTTTTATGCTCAATAGCATCCGCATAAATTTTGAAATTCTTGTCCAGTCCGAAATAACTAATTTTATCTTTCAGGAGTGTATATACTGAATCAGCGATACGGTTCTGGTACATACGCAAGCACAGGAAACGCTGCTCCATGAAATTGGCACGCGCTATGGCCACGCCTGCGGCGTCGTGAGACTTCGACGACATACGACCGCCGTACAGCGTGCGAAAGCGTACACGCTGTCCATCGGGCGCTGTACGCGTTTTCCAGAAGTCCCGTAGTGCCGGGTTAAGCGTTGGATTAGTCACCGTAAAAATCGTCCAGTGTTTTGCGGATACCCACTTCGCCACTCAGTTCAATTTGCTGCTTGTTCCATCCCATCAGGTCAGCAAGCTGTTTCATGGCTGACACCTGGTCATGCAGTTTAACAGTCAGTCCCTTCCTCCCGGCTGTCAGTTCACTGATTGCTGCTGGTCCAGCACCAGTCATGTCCTCAAGTTCTTTAAACGCCCACCCACCCTGCTGGACGATTTCACCATCTTCATCAATATATTCTTTATTGTTTAAAATCAATAAGTCATCTATGCGAGTACGGGCAATAGCGGTAAGACGTTGGGCCATTTCGTCACGAGACATTACAACTTCGGCAAGTTTTACCGCTCGTGCTTGCTTGAACGATTGGAGAAACCTATCGACTGAAGGATTGCGCAGGATTTCACCAGCGATGCGGGTGCGATTATCTTCGTTCTTACACTTGCCGCCAGCCGCGCGGTGCGCATCGGATGGTTTGAGTCCACGGAGGGTTTCAACGACCATGCCTTGCTGCAATCTGGTCAAAGCGTGGAAAGCCTCGACCTGGTCGTCGCTAAGTTCTACCGTCTTGCCGTTGATATCGAATTCCATACTTCCTCCTGTCTCTAATGCCACGATTCTACCATGACTGACCCGTCATTGCCACATACCCCGTTAAAACTCGTTCGGGGTACTTCATCGGGGTATGAAAAACTCTTTACCTTTCAATACTATACTACTTATTACCCTTATACCCTTATAAAATAGTAATTAGTATAGTAGTAAGATAGTAAAAGAATGTATATATACAGCATACAAACAGTAATAAAAGAGAAGGGAGAATATAGCAAGAATGTACGGGGTTTTCGGTTATGCGCGTAAACCTATGATTGTGAAAGTAAATTTGCCACCCCGATAGCTCGGGTATTTCGGGGTAAAATGAGGTATTGACACGGCAAACAACTCATGTAACAATGTATAAATCAAATATACAGTATGCGGGGTTTATACAAATGTACCATCTTAGAGAAAATTGTGATTGCAAAACGTTTCATGAAGACACGGGTCTTTGTACGCTTTGTGCCCGATACAATCATGAGGACTTCGTGAGACATTTCAAAAACAGAACTAATTCTGACGATGAGCACGAGCAATGGTTACTGGACCAGTTATGGAACAACCCGAATAACGGCCTCAGAATCGGCACCAAACGCATGTCAAAATGCGGTCATCCGGGCGTCTACCGCGGTAGTAAATGTGCGATATGTTGTAAGATTAGTAAAGACGCTAAAGCCTCTCAGGCGCTTCAAAAAAGCACTAACCATGTAGACACAATGCGTTTCACTCTTGAACAATTAAACGCAACTATTGAGGAAATGAAGCGCCAACGGAAAACACTGGAACAGGCCATACAGTTGGCTGAGATGGGATTGAATATCGGCAACATCACTTTAACCACTGTCAAGATGAAAACACCACGTCAAATAGCTATTGAGGCGGGTCAGAAGTGGTACATGCCTTATGAACCCTGTAAAAACTGCAATACAATATCTGAACGTTATGTAGCAAATGGTCGCTGCCGCAATTGTGGAGGTAAATAAGATGGGTAATGAAAAGTTTCTGATAATGGTTGGACGTATCCTTGTTGCTGGGTTTAAGCTCGACGATATTAAAATAGAACTGCACAAATATGACTCTACAACTGGAACGGGGTTCATTGCGCTACGAGCGCTGGATGGTTTATTCGAAGTTATTGCCGATAACACTGGAGACAAACCTGTCAGCTACGTTTTAAAAAAGAAAGGTATTTATGAATCGCTACTCATGCAATTACGAGACTAACCCCAAATAATAATAAAAACAAAGCCCGCTAAATGCGGGCCTTTTAATTTCCTTATTCCCCTTTTCCTTCCAGTCCATACTGGTCCTTAATCATTTCCACGGGGATTGATATTCTACCAATCTCACCGTAATTCCGATGATACGTTATGACTGTAGCACTTCTTCCGGAGTCGTAACCTCCGTTACTTGAATACTCGTCTTTGGCTGCCAGAGTTTGATGCATCTCAGTAATGAACATGTTGCTCTCTGCTACTTTCCGATGATGATAATGCCCCATGTGTAGGTAGCCAAACTTAGTACGACCGTAAATTTCCCGGAACTTACTGGCAAATACTGCGTCCAACTTTTCCATCCTGGAGCAATGCCCGTGATGGACCCCAATCATCACTTTACCGAATTCGATTGCGTAGTAGGGACTCTGTTCGTCTACAATGGTCACGCGGGGATTACCGGAATACACCTCTTTAAACATCTCTCGCAACCACACGGCAGATGCGAGGTCGTGGTTGCCCGTGGCGATTAGTAGTGTCACTTTCCGATGCTTCTCCAGACACATGTTCACGGCTCGCTTAATCACGCGGATAGCAGTCTGTACCACTTTAAAGAAACGCGTGTCAGAGTCGAGAATGTGCCCGGATGTTGGTGTAACCGCCTTCAGGCCGTCGAAGTGCAGGAAATCTCCCTGAAGGTTAATGAGACACTCTGTTGCGTTGGGTGCCAATGTTGTCGCTGATTTGAACCACGACGATATGAGCTTCTCTGCAATGTTGGTATCGTAATCGTCTCCACCCTCTTCCTCACATGCCAACATGCCGATGTGCGCATCTGTCACTGTGTACATGTTCAAGAGAGTGCTATCCTCATCGTGGGATATTAAATTAATTTCCTCTAGTGGGGATAAGCACTCTGTAAGCGCCGCAATCGCTTCCTGCATCATTTTCAACTGGCGCTCGGCGTCCACATCGGTTTTAACCCATTGCAGCGCTACAGTCCCATCCTCCTTCACCAGTGACGATGTACCTTTCACCTTGTAACCATCCGGCACAAAGCGAGACACATCGCCACCGTGACCAAGACCGCGCGCACCAAGACGTTTGATGCGACGGTTAATGTTGCCGGGGGTCATGCCATACTTTCTCGCAATAGCGTGACCACTCATTCCCGCAGTCACATCGGCCAGTAATTTCTCTTCCGTCAGAATAGTCATTACGCTTTGCTCCCGGCGTTAACTAACTGGTCAATGACAACCGTAAAGAACTGGTTACATCCGACATTCGGGTAGTCAATGCCGAACTTGTAACCTTTAATGATGAGTTCGGTCGCTGCGGGATTGCCGCCTGGGTTAGCCTGTTTAATCGTTTCCTGCACACCCATCTGCGCACGTTGAGCGCTGCAGCCGTTATACAGCAGGTTAGCAACCTGTGATTCATTTGTCTCAGCAGTAACAGCCGCATTAGCAGTACCGCACAGCATCAGACAGAACAGTAATTTACGCATTTTCATATCTCCAGGTGTGCACACCTGCGCATTTGAGCGCGTGCGCCATAATTTCATCATTGACGACCGCAAACATCAGCTTCGTGGCGTCAATCGTAATGTGACGACCTGTTAGCCGGTCGTCGAATGTCACATCGTGTTTGCGTAACCATTCATACGCATCACGTGGACCGGTCACCAGCACATCGTGACCCGCACAGTACAGCGCCCTTGCGAGCGCAATATTGTCCTTAATTGGTTCGCCCTGCACATCCCGCAGTACTCCGTCCAGGGCGAACAACACCGATTTCACTCAACCTCCCACTTGATGCCGTACCTGGTGAGTGTAGCTGTCAATTCCTGGACGGAGTAAACAGGTACCGGGAAAAGGAATTCGGTCGCACTGTGTATTTTCGGCAACTTCACAGTGCGTGACTCCAGTTCCACCACCCGCGCCTCAGCTGCCAAACAGCGCTCCATCAACTGATAATAACTTAGTGTTTCCATATCCACATCTCCCGTACCTTACCTCCAACAATGAGACGAGTGACACACAGCCCTTCCCGGTCAGCCTGTGTACGCATACGTGACAGCATGGTCAGCGCCTGAACCTCGGTCATATTACCCATCATGTCAGACAGTTTGTGATGACTGATAATGTTTTTCATTATTTAAATCCCTCTTCATTAAACCCGCCGAAGCGGGTTGTATTTTATTTATTTGCCCTGCGATGTCAGGTAACGCTCTTTGAGTTTCTGCCAGTGCCAGCGCATGACGTGCTCGTTATGGTAGTTACTTACTGAATATTGTGTTTTCTTGCTCATCTCCATCCCATCTCTGTTGTTGTTCCGATGACTTAAAGATAACCCACCCTGACGACCCCGTCAATACTAATTACAAAAAAAATCCCGGTGTTATCCGGGATTTTGTTCTTAAAGTGGGAATACAGCCTAGACATTCATCATGGTAAGCTATCGTGACGACGGTGTCAAGTAGCCGCCAGTGCAATAGCACTCGTATCACCCTGTGCAGCTGCGTAATGACGTGCCACGTCCGCCGCATTTGTGAGGTTAGCATGGATATGTCCAATCTTGATGTACAACCGTGGTTTACCGCCATCAATCATTATCACATTATTCACACGTCCGTCTTTAAGCGCCGGATGCCAGTCGTAACCCAGTTGACGCATCATGTCACGACGTTTACCTACCGGTACAGCGCGGTCAGCGCGCATCTGGCGTAACAGGTTGTCCAGTGCCTTACTGCTTACCCAACCGCCTGCGAAGCCCTGACGACCCTCGTCGATTGCTTCCATAATTTCCTGCTCGACACTACCGAGCGATGCTGTCACAGCTTCATGGGTGCTACTTGTTTCCGGGGCACGCTGACAATGTGTCGCCGGGTTAAGTTGTGCGGGAATGGCGTAGTTCTCCAGATAATGGGTCACGGCTGCAAATCCACCGCCACGTTTGAGCCAGTCATACAGGTTGGGGAAGTAGTCGCCACCCATACCATCGCGCACAATGTCCATATGCTCCTGTTGCGCGGTGTAGAAAATAGCGAACCGGCGGTCATTGGCGGTCTTGCGCACGGCGTTCTTGTGGTTACTGTTAAACATGAAGTTAGCACACAGGCGGTGCATTACCTGGTCCTGTTGCATCGCACGCTTAGCGAGGTACTCGCCGGTAATCATCGGCTTGAGTGTTTCAATCAGTTCAAGTTTCTGCTCCGGAACGTAAATATCTTCCACGCCGATGAATATTTTATCGAACAGCCAGGCGTTGAACTTCTCGCCAATTTCCTGCGCTGGCGGCATATGGCTGTAACGCGAACCGACCGCTTCCATTACGCACAGTGTGAACAGTGTTTTACCGTTACCTTCAACGCCCTGTAGCAATGGTGCCCACTTAAATTTTACGCCCTTGTACTGCACACACGCTGCCATGTAGGACAACAGGATATCGCGGTCACGCTCGACGGGTAACAGTTTGACCAGATGAGTGAGGAAAGGTGTCACATCGCCCGGGGCGCTCGCCACTGTCACCGGTATGTATGTGTTGACGTGACGCAGACCATCCTCCTCAATGATTGCACCCTGTGGCAGGTCCGGGCGGAATGTCGAGCGGTCAACCTTCGGGAACATGATGCACTGACTCCGTGTGAAGGCTTCGAAAGCGGACTTTGTTGTTTTTTCATTACTGTCGTCTAACGCGAAGGCGTATCCGCCGTACATAACATCGAATTGTTCCGATTTCAACATTTGACCATTTGGAGTTAATACACGATGGCTATCAGCTACATATACACATCCTTTAAAATGGTCTAATAATTGAGACCCTCCAATGAACTGATACCCACTGCGGATAACCGGTGCACCCGTCTCAACAACCTGAGCAGGGGTCACCAGTTCGATTGGTGCACCGACACTGTAATAGGTTGTCTGACGTGCACAAGCGCCCAGGATGGTACGTCGCATGTACGATTTGTGACTGTCCCATTTGGGACGTGCCAGCGCAGACAGACGCATCAGGCATTCGATGCGTTCACAGTTACCACCCGTCCAGAACGCTAAATGTTGGGCTAACGCTGCATCAGCGCTTGACCCGTCATACTCGCGGTCCTCATCCGGATACGCATCACTCAGTACCTCGACATTGCGCGTCCACAGGTCTTTAAATGTTGCTTTACCACCGAAAACAGCCGCGACACCGCCTTTACTGGAACAGGCTTTTTCGATGAGTTTCACATCATCCTCAATCGGACACGAACCTTCAGCGTGAGTTGTTGTCCACTCCACCGCCGCAACTTGTTCGGTCTGCGGAAAATAACGTGCAACCGTGGTGTTGAGCGGTGCAGATGCGTTGAACATCATGTCACCCCGTGCGTTGCTCCCCAGACAGATAAAACGGTCAGATGTGTACAGTTCGACGTGTAGTGGGATATTTTTACAGGCGTGTTCGGGGATGGATGGGCTGTAACCGAAAATGTGTAAGCCTTTACCGCTGTTGCTCACTTCCACGTAACAACCGGCAAACGCGTTGCACAGCTCCACTGCAAGTGGCGACCAGGTATTATCGTCCTGCAATGCTCCGTCGATGTCCACACAGAAGCGACCATCGCCCGTAAGAATAACCGCAGGGCGATATGACTCACCCAGTGCAGAAGCCGCTGCAACCGCCTGAGCATGAGTCATGCGGTCAGCGACGTGCAGACTAACCACTTCGCCAGCAGCGCTACATGGCATCTTCTCCGTGCGCCCGGGCTTCTTCTGTGAAGGTACTGTTTTGCAGACGATAAAGTGCAGGGAATCAGCCCCCTGCACAGGGGGATTAGTATGTGTCATATCTGTCTCTCTGTTTTAGTTATTACAGCAGCGTAGTCAGCGCACGGGTGCGTAGTTCCAGTGGTGCGGAGTTGGCGATAGTGTCACCCAGCGCGATACCTTGTCCGATTAATTCGAGGTTTTCTTCTTCCACTGCTCGTTGCATCACCGCTTCACGAAGTGCGGACATCCTGACCCAGTGATGGTTGACTGACCCCATCGCCACGCCAGCCTCGGCCGCAACGCCGTCGCGGGTAAGAGTACCAAAGCCGTCGCGCTGCGCCATCGTGTAAGCTACTTCTAAAATGTATTCTTTGCTCATAATCAGGTTCCATTAGGTAATTTGTTGCAGTATGGCACAGGTTGACGGAGTGGTCAACTACCCGTAGGGCTTCCACACTGTCACTGATGCTTTTTCACATTGTCTCACCATATCTGCAGTCCCGTTACCGCCAGGAAACGCAACACAATAATCGGGTTTTCCGAATTTTAACATCGCGTAATTGCGTTTCGGTCCAGCACCTTTTCCGTGAGCATCCCATAGTGCATCCATTCTCATAACGAACACACCGTGTTTCTTTGCCCACATGTCAGCCAGAGAATCAGCGCCCCGCGCTCCACCGTGAATAATCAATTCCGGTACGAAAGGTAAAGCAGACATTGCTGTCTCAAAACTTTGAAAATCTGTGAAGTCGCGACCACCCGTTATTAGTACTCTCACAACTCCCCCTCACCGCTGTAAAATTTAAAGTCCCCGCCCAGCCCGATAATCAGCGTCCCAAACGCAAGCTGCGCCTGTTCGTGTTCCGTACCTTTGTATTTCCACCCGGCTTTTTTCACCTCGCGTGCCACAAATTGTCCAATAGTTGACCCAACCATATCTTGCGTGATAACTACGGGACGGATGCCGATGAGGTCGCTCGACTTGATACGCTTGTTCATCGCCGGGGAGTCGTTTGCGATACCGTACCGTACTGGTACACCCCGTTCATCCTTCAGGACACCGACGTTATTGCGAAAAAGTCGCCAGCCCATCTTACTTGCCAGCAGTCGCGCTTCATCCTGCACACGCGCTTCGGGCGTATTTTTAGTTGAGCGTGGGACATCCAGTCCCACCATTGTCACAAGGTCAGCCAGCGCCTCAGCTGTGATACCGTGCTTACGTTGCCATTCGAGTAGTGTTGGTGTCATTTTGTGTCACCCCCATCCTGAATGCGAGAGGTGAGCAGATTTTTCAATTGTTCAGCTGCCCGCGTAATTATATCTACTCGTTCTAATTCTTTGTTTCCGTATGCAAGCAGATTCGGACCACGAGATATGGATATTTCCGTGGAAATTTTATTCGTAAAAATTCTGATTAACTCAACAAGTTGTTTCTCCCCACCAGAGTCGATTAACATATTGATTATTTTTTCGTATTCCTTGTTCTTTTCGGGTGCTGCACTACTTCTTAGACCACAAGAATGACAGTCGCACATATTGCTCATAACTCAATCCTCTCTCTTAATTTATCCGCCTCAACCGCTTTGAGCGCCTGCGCCTCAGCCGTGATACCGTGCTTACGTTGCCATTCGAGAAGTGTTGGTGTCATGGTTGAGGTTTCCAGTGTGTAAACATATGACAGTGATATGTGATACCTTCATCGTCAATCCATTTATACCCGTGACTATCCCATGTAACGTGTTTTTCGTCCGACCAATCCGCGTATACTAAAACCTTCTGATGATTACCTGGTAAACAATCTTCAATGTTTAGCCAATCCGTTTTGCTACAGTAAATTGGGTTGCTGTCTGGTTCTGGCCTATTTTGAGAAATATCAACATTTTCACAGTGGAAAATAGTTTGATATCCATCCCCTTCCATATTTCCACCACAATTTTTACATATCATAACTCAATCCTCTCTCTTAATTTATCCGCATCAGCCGCTTTGAGCGCCTGTGCCTCCAGCCATGACACACCATACGTCAGAAAGAACTTGCGAAATATTTCACTGTCGCTCAGACCTTCCGCACGGCGATACCCGGCCCACTGAGCAAGAGTATGGTCCAGTTTGACGAGCGCGTCAAGTCTTTCTTTCTGACGTTTAATATTAGCCATCACACCCGGCACTGGAACATGCTGTGCAGTCAGTCTGTCACGCATTGCTTCGGGTGTCTCACGTGCGCCAATAACCTCATTGCGCATTTGCACCAGTACGTCCGGGTCAAGCTCGTGTAAGTCCCCGTCCACCCATTCTACATTGCTGCGCTGTCCTGCTGCTGGTTCCGGTATTGGTTCACCACAGTAGGGACATGCTTTCAGGTAACGCTCATACGTACCAGAACAGGCAGCACATGCACGTACTGCTGACTTCTCGCTTTTACCGCCTGATTTTTCCCGGCGGTCAAGCGTCCATTCCCGGTGACACAGTTCAATTTTTGTTCCTTCCGGGTGGTCAACCAGTACGGCATGACGTTCAATATTGCCCACGTGGTCAACATAACGCCCAAAATCCTTACCGTCTTTCAGGCGTAACATACGACCGGCACGCTGCACAAACCGTCCGAATGATTCCGTGGCTGACACATCCTGTACCGCCTCAATTGCGGGGCAGTCGAAACCTTCATCGAAAATGGCCACCGATGTCAGTACGAGATATTCACGGTTTTTAAATTTACGTACAGCATTGATACGTTCCGCATCCGGCATCGCGCCGTGCACACATTTTGCGGGAATGCCTGCGTCGTTATACTGCTTCTCCAGTTCTGTCGCGGTCGCCACATCGGGCGCAAAAACAACGGTCAACATACCGTTGAGTAGCTTCTGGTATGTGCGCACCACGTCGCCCACGATTTGTTTTTCATCATGTGCGACAAGACTGGACTCGTTGACCGCTTTACTCACCTCTGACGCCACAAAATCCCCGGTTGTCTGACTGACTTTTTTAATAGCGTCACGACGGAAAGAACTGGGCGGCGCGTAAAGTTTATAGTCAGTCAGATAACCCATATTAATCAGGTCACGCATGGACGGGCCGACAAACATTTTGTCAAATACACCGTCAGCGTGTGAACCCAGCCCACGACCATCCGCACGTGACGGTGTGGCAGTCACGCCCAGCCCGCGCGCATTACGGAACATATTGACCGCTTTACCCCATTTATTGTCCTGAAGTACATGGTGCGCTTCATCCATGACCCATAATTTTACAGTAGGTAGCCAGTTAGCAAGCTGGTCACCACGACGTACAAGGGTGTCAACACCCGCCACAGCGTGACGGCTGTTAGGGTCATAATAACTGTGACCCACTTCCTCCATGTGCAGCCGTACAATCATTTTAACAACATTTGTCGGGCCAATAATACGGTGACGCACTTTATTGCGCGCCAGTGCAAGACTAATCTGGCTGACCAGTTCCTGACGGTGTGCGACCGCACAGGTTGACCCGGCGACATCCGCTATGATAGACGAGAAGAACACCGTCTTACCTGCCCCGGTTGGCAGCACTGCCAGCGCATTACTGTGTGGATGGTCATTCCAGTGGTTATAAATATTATTTTTAAGCTCCTGCTGGTACGGTCGTAATTTTGGCCGTGTGGCTTCACTGACCGCACCAGCGACGGGTGATAGTACGGGTGTCATCACATCTCCCACACTTTGCGCACGTGGTTCGACTCGACCATGCGTGCTTTTCTGATTAATTTACGTGCCACATACATCGGTATCTGCACATCGTCGAGAAACCATTTATCCTTCTTACTGACCGAGTTGTACCAGCCGTAAGACGGCCGGAGCAGTTGTTTAATTTTCATGCGGTACCTCATACGGATAACGTTTCAGGAACTTTTTATATCCGCAAAACACAGCGTGACCATCTTCACCATACTTAAACAACACTTGGAAGCCGTTTGCGGCCTTACAGATTCGAATCACTGTCACGTAATACTGCGGTTCGTTAGGACGAGAGTAAAATTTCTTACCAGACAAATCTTTAGGTGGTGCGATAATCATCTCTGTTTCCCCTATCAACTATTGACGCTCCCGTCATTATGTCGCACCACCCACCCCGTGTCAAATTTAAAATTAGTGTTGACGAGTGCGTCAGAGTGGTATAAAGTTCACCACATTGACAACAATGGAGGACAGAGAGACATGAGAAATATCACACTAACCATCCCGAACGACGATACCACCGCATTGCGTCACTTCGGTAAAGCACTTATCGAAATTGCCAGCGAAAAAGAAGGTCGTCCACTGGATATCAGTAACGAAACACTACAGCAAGCCTTACCGCGAATGATGGATGCGCCAGAAGTTGACACCACCGCGCAACAGGTTGAGTCACTGGCTACAAATGTTGTTGACCGTGAGGTGCATTTTGACAATCCCGCGCCGCAAGTGAGCGATACCACAACCGACTCAACTGGTACACCGTGGGACGAGCGTATCCACTCTACCAGCAAAGCGCTCAATGCGGACGGCACGTGGCGTCTGCGTCGTAAGCCGAAGGATATGGATGAGGAGCAGTGGGCGGCATTTGTTGAGACGGTTAAGAATGAACTAATGGGTGTTGATGAACAAGACCTGAAAGAGTTTGAGGAATGTAAACAGGCAATTCTTGAACCACCCGTAACACCCCCAGGCGACGACTTCCACACTGACGCAGGTGTAGTAACCGAGCAAACCGTTGCTGGTATTCCGCCAATCCCTGTACCGCCGCCGGTAGTTGTTGCACCACCTGTACCAGAAGTGACCGAGTGGGACTTCCCGCGCCTCATGACCTTCCTGACCGAGCGTCACGGTAAGATTGATGTGGCAACGGTGAACACGCTGCTGGCGCAGGACGGTATGTCGTCAGTGCAGGAACTGAACGCCCACCAGGATAAAATCGGTCCGTTCGTGGCACGTGTTAAAGCGCATTTGGGGGAGTAATAAATGCAGTTGTCACCATTGACCACCCTACGTTGCATTTTTACGGGACATCAGTTTGAGACATTATTGATTCGCTGCAATGGTTCTCACTTTATTTGTCGTCGCTGCGGGTTGGAAATATGGCGACCTGTTTGCCCCAATGACGGTGATAAAATAGAGAGTTACCGCAATGAATAGTACTCAACTACCCAAAGTATCCGACGCCTCAATGTGGATGAACTGCAACGGGTCGTTCCGTGCGCAGCAGGCTTATCCACCACTGGACGTCGAACCGTCACAATCCCGGCTGGAGGGTCGGGCCGCACACGAAGTAGCTCAGAAGTTATTCAAAAATGAGCCATTCAGTGAACTGGTGGGTAGTCTGTCAAAGGATGGAATTGTTATCACGGATGAACTGTTCGACGCCGCCCGTGAGTATTTTAACGAGGTGTGGGGTTACTGTAACACTCACGGTCGAACGCACGACCTTCACGTGGAGATGCCGGTGAGTGTTCCGGGTTACGACGACTGGTACTGCATTCCTGATGCGTGGGTGTATGTACCGGAAGGGAAGGTACTGCGCGTCTGGGACGCTAAATTTGGTCACCGCATTGTTGACCCGTTTGAAAACTGGCAGCTGTTGATTGAAGCGTTCAGTATTTGCGAGCAATTCCAGACGCCGCCGGACATCGTTGAACTGGTCATCGTGCAGCCCCGCGGGTTTACCAGTGACGGTACAGTGCGCAAATGGGCGCTCACATACGATGAACTGTGCACATACCGGCAGCAGGTGAACGAGACGATGCTCCGTGTACTGGATGCCGCACCGATGTGTACACCCGGACCACACTGTCTCGACTGTAGCGCACGCGCACACTGTGACACGCTGAAGCAACAAAGTTATGCCGGTGTGGACTATGTGACGTCGCTACAGACACACAATCTGTCCGGTCATGCTCTAGGTGTAGAGTTGCGACTCCTTCAACGAGCACAGGAGATGATTAAGATGCGTCTTAGTGGTCTGGAGGAGCAGGCACTGCATGAGATTAAACAGGGGCAACACGTGACATTTTACAGCGCTAAAACCACATACGGTCGTAAGCGCTGGAAGAAAGATGTACCGGTTGAGCAGGTGCTCATGATGGGCGACCTGCTGAGCGTGGACTTGCGTAAGCCGCAGGAACTGGACACACCCGCACAGTGTGCAAAAAAAGGTATCGACCCGTCCGTTATTGAGCAGTACGCCGAAACACCTGTCACGGGTGTCAAGCTGGAACAGGTCGATGAACGTGCAATTAAAAATGTATTTTCCCGAAAATAGTTGTTGACGTACTCGTCAAACTAACGTAGTATTCAAATCACCGGGAGACAGAGGGTCTCCCACACTTAGCAGAGAGGATTTACAAGATGGCTCAATTTACTTTCGTTACCCCTGTTGCTCGTCTGATTCACGGTCACCCGCTGAAGCAAAATGTACGCACTGATGATGTTACAAAGCAACCAGTCATTGGTAAAGATGGTCAGCCGGTTAAAGAAATTTACATCGGTATCGCAATTCCTAAAACTGGTGAAGCAGACTGGAAAGATACCGAATGGGGTAAACAAATCGTAATGGCGGCACTGGACGCCGAAAACGGTTATGATGCTGGCACTACCCGCCGCGCGGACTTCTCATGGAAGGTAGTTGATGGTGACAGCGACATCCCGAACAAAGCCGGTCACGCGCCGAACAGCGACGAATACAAACGCGGTCACTGGGTCTTGCACCTGAACACCCGCATTCCGTACAACTGCTATCATGTCGGCAAATATAACCCGCTCGATGCGATTCAGGACGTAAATGCTATTAAACTCGGCGATTACGTTCGTGTGAATATCGTGGCGAAAGGTAATAAGCCGTCCAAAACTCCGGGTGTGTATCTGAACCCGAATCTGCTCGAACTGTCACGTGTGGGTGAAGCAATTATTCGTGAAGGTAGCGGTCCGGATGCTGCAAGTGTGTTCGGTGGTAGTGCACCGGCGCAGGTAGCACCAACCCCGGCCCCAGCTGCTCCGGCCCCAGCAACACCTCCGCCAGCAACTGACCTGCTGGTAACACCGCCGACGGTTGTTGAAGAGAAGTACAGCTACAACGGCACGGTGTATACCAAAGCACAACTGCTCGGTATGCCCGGGTGGAGCGAAGAGTTAATCGCACAACACTGTCAGAAAGTAGCATAATCACAACGCCCCGGTGTGAGCCGGGGTAATTTAACAGAGGAAACCGATGATGATGAGATTAACAGCGCGACAAAATGCAATAATTGAAGAAATACAGCGGGATAGAAATGCCGCCGAAGCTACTTTAAATATAGCATTGAAACACCATCACAATGTGGTTGTTGAACTGGATAAACGAAATTCGGAGTTGTGGTCTGAATTGGCGGAAATCCACAATTTGGACTTATCGGAGACGATCTATCAAACGAAAACCATCGATGGGATAGTTCAAATCGTGCCGAAAGAGGAATCCAAATGACCGAACAAGACCAACGACTGAAACAGTTTGATGAAAAGTTAGCCGAACTGGAAAAGGCTATTAAACAGGTGCAGGAACAACGTCGGGAATATATCAACCAGAATGGGTTAAATAAAACAAATGATGTGGAGTATACACGGGGATGAATACTCTTGATGCAACGGTAACCAAAGTGGAAGAACCGATGTGGGATGAAGAATATCAAACATACCGCGTCAAGATTGAATACAACTGCTGGGGAAGTGTTTCAAATACAGAAAGATGGTTCAAAGACCGAAATGAAGCCTACGCTTTAAAAGCAGGTGACACCATTATCGTTTAGCCCCTTAATTGGGGCTTTTCTTACGGAGAGGAACAGAGATGCAAAACGTATACCTAGTGATTCGTCATCCGCGAAACTATCGTTACTTAGGTATGGTACAGATTTCTCGATTTTATGAAATTGTGAAATCTGTAAAATCGAGAAAAGAAGCAAAAGAATTTTGCGATAACAAAAATAAAAACTCAAATACCGAATACCATTACGCGGTAAAAATTCTGAGGGTCGAATAATGCACTATTTATCAAAATGTGAGGATGCAACCTGCGGCAAAACATATCCCGCTGACCTCCACAATTGCCCTCACTGTGGGGCTGATTCGGCGTTCTCCAGCGTTGCACCACTGGACCCGCGGGACTGGGGATACGATTTGGAGACATACAAGAACATCTTCACCGCCTCATTTATTCACGCTGCGACGGGTATGGAGTTAGTCTTCGAAATCAGTGACCGCAAAAACGAGCAGCCGCAATTAATCGAATTCGTATTCAACCTGGGTCGCAGTAAAGCACGTGGTATTGGATTTAATAATCTGGCATTCGACTATCCAGTGTTGCACTACGTGGTTAATACGCCGGGTTGCACGCTGGAACAGATTTACGCAAAGGCACAATCACAGATCAAGCCCGAAGGTCAGTGGCCAGAAATTATATGGGACCGCGACCAGATTTTCGAGCAGATTGACCTGTACAAAATTCATCACTTTGATAATAAAGCCCGACGCACCAGTCTGAAAGCGTTGGAAGTGGGAATGCGGTCACCTAACGTAAAAGACCTGCCATTCCCGGTCGGAATGGTGCTGAACGATGCGCAGAAAGATATCCTCATCGCATATAACAAACACGACGTGCGAGAGACACTGAAATTCTTTGTACGCTCACTAGACAAAATCTATTTCCGTGAGGAACTAACAAAGCAATACGGCCGTAACTTTATGAACCACGCCGATACAAAAATCGGCAAAGATATATTCGTTCACGAACTGGAAAAGGCCGGGGTAGATTGCTCCGGGGTAACCATTCGCGAACGTATTGCGCTGGCGGACTGCATACCCTCATATATCAAATTCGAACGACCGGAGTTCAATCAGATTCTGGAACGCATTCGTGGGGTCGTACTCACAAAGAAACAGCAGGACGAATTACTGACCACAAAAGGTGTGTTTAGTGATATGGTCGCCACTGTTGACGGTATTGAATATACTTTCGGTCTGGGTGGTATACACAGTGGGATTCCGAACTACATTGTGCATTCCGGCAACGGTAAGTTATTGAAAAATAAAGATGTTACAAGCATGTACCCGTCCATTAGTATAAAGAACAGGTACTATCCGGAACACCTTAGTGAAACTTTTTGTGATGTATATGAACAACTGTTCATTCGTCGCCGTGATGCTAAGCGAGCGGGAGATAAAACAGTTGATGCTGCATTGAAGCTCGCCCTCAATGGCACATTCGGGAACATGGGGAGTAAATTCAGCCCATTCTGCGACCACAAGTGTCTTCTGAGTATCACCATTACGGGGCAACTTTGTTTGGCAATGTTGATTGATAGATTGATAACGCGAGTTCCAGACATGATTATCCCGCAATCGAATACTGACGGGGCCGTCATGTACTACCCCGAACAATATGATTCGTTAGTTGAATCTATTTGTGCGGAATGGGAGAATGACACAATGTTGGGACTTGAGACGGACGAAGTAAAATCTCTTTATCAGCGTGATGTGAACAATTACATAATGACCATTGGTTGACATCGGACAAAAGAAAATTTAGGATGGTATAAACAAATCGCAACGGTATGAGACAATGATGTGGAAATTGAAATGCAGAGAAGAAATGTCTCTGGAGTTATTAAAAGAACATTTCACTTATAATCCCACGACTGGGGAATTCGCGAGAATAAAGAGATACGATAGTTATGGTAAACCCAAATCAATATATTCGCCAATAAGGGATTGTAATAATAGGGGCTATTACTGGACGAATTGTTTTGGGTTGATGTTTCTCGTACATCGCCTCGTGTGGTTATATATGACGGGTGAACATCCGAATGGTGAAATTGACCATATCAACGGTAATCGAAAGGATAACCGCTGGGAAAATTTGCGTCTTGTTACGGCTTTTGAGAATGCTAGAAATCAGGGCGAACGCAAAGATAACACATCCGGGTGCAGAGGTGTTACAAGAAATGGTGCGGGATGGTTAGTACGTATATCACATGAAGGGGTTCGTTATCACTTGGGCACATTCAGAGATAAGAATGAGGCAATCGCCGTTCGCAAGCAAGCTGAGCGCGATTTTAATTATCACCCCAATCACGCAAAGCGGGAGTCATGGAAATATGAAAATTAAAAGAAAAGGATGTTACGAGTACAAATACCAGTGGCATCAAGACCCATCGGCAATGATTGTTGCCCGTGCTGCCGAAGCCGCTCTCGTACATGGTCAGGATATCCGCACATTCATTACGCAGCATCGTGACCCGTTCGATTTTATGCTGCGCGCTAAAGTGCCTCGTTCAGCACGTCTGGTGATGCGTTGGCCCGAGTGGGGCGCTGAACAGGAGATGCAGAATACCACACGTGTGTTTATCTCGCGTAGCGGTGGGTCACTGGTCAAGCTGTTACCACCAACCGGTATACCAGGTACATGGAAGCGCAAGAATGGTGTCAAGGACGATGTGTACAATGCGGTAATGCGTGAGATTACAGGGCAACCTGGAGACCTCGACAGCATTGGTACGCCGTGGGATGAGCGTATCCACACGAAGAGTCGCAGCAAGCACGATGCAGTGCGCGAAACAAGTATGTGTGCAGGATGGAAGGTGACAGAGTGTGCCGATGCTAAGGACTTCGACTGGGGAGCACTGAATTACGACTGGTACATTCAGGAAGCAGAAAAGTTAGTTTTACCGTTGACGAGTGCGTCAAAGTAGTTTAGAGTTAGTCGTATCAACAACAGAGAGGGTAGACGAGATGACTAAATTATACAAAGCAGTTGATAAGCTGGATGGGATGATGAGTTGCTTCCTGGTGAACAACCAGGGAGTGGCTATCAGTGACTATTGTAGAAGTGATGACTCGGAAATCAAAATGCACAAAGAATGTGAGAATGGTTTTATATACCGTAGTATCGAAGAATTTAAAGAACGAGCCATTGACCCAGTGCTAATTGCAGAGTGGTAACAAACTACCGGCGCGTCACTGCGCCGGGTTGTTCATCCTTCGGCGCATCTCAGCAAGTTCAATCTCTGCCTTTTCCTTTTCAATTCTTGCAATGGCTTCCTTTTCCTTGCGTTCCGCCGATTCATTTCTGATACGCTTTATGTGGCCGTAAATCATCACCAGAGAAAGTACGATACCCACTAGTGTTGCGAAGATACCGATGGTTTCCGGGGTGATGTTATACTTAGTCATTAGACCCGTCACAGTCGTCCCGCTTGCCACTGCCGTTCCGACCTGTGTGTTTCCGGTAAAGCTCATAATGTTTTCTCGCTTTGATGTACCACTCAACGACCTGCGCCAGCATAAGGATGATGACCAGAGTTGTCGATATGAACCGCAATACCTCCAGCATCGTCACTATCCTTTTTCAGTATCGTGAGGATTGCCGCACAGTATAGCACCGTGAACATTGCCACATAGACATCGAGCGGTTGATAGAAAAACCACAGGAGCCAGCCTGTCAGATTAATCGACATGGAAATAATGCTGATAAGCATCATGTCGAGAGACTTTCTGGATGTTCCGAAATGGTACAGAACACCGGCTACGATGAAATCACAAAATGCGGCGAGGAAAAAATAAATCGAACCATCCAGATTACCGCACAACTCCTGGAAAAGAGTTGTCACCATCACAAAGAGAAACGAGGCTCTCCGTGGTCTGACGATTAGTGAGGCAATCAGGAAGGTGTACATTGTTTATTTGGTCCGGCGTTTCACTTTGGCACCGCCCGCATCACCTGTTTTACCACGGGGTTTAACACATGCTCCACCGGCATCACCTGCTTTACGTGGTTTAGTCTTGTACATTTTGTCGCCTTTATATGTTAGGATTAGCCCTAATTGTACAACGAGTGTAACAAAATGAAAAATCCTTTAAGTAAGCAAATGACGGCACTCCTCGCAGTATTTGCATTAGGGGGCGGAGTGGTCACGCAAACAGACCTGTTCAATCAATTCCTGAACGAGAAGGAAGGTAACCGCACCACTGCGTACCAGGACGGTAAAGGTATCTGGACCATCTGTCGCGGTATTACCCGTATAGATGGAAAACCGGTGACAAAGGGTATGCGACTTACCGAAAAGCAATGTGACCTTCTGAACGATAGTGAAGCGCAGAAGTCACTCGAATGGGTACGTGAGAATATTCCGGTAAAACTGAACCCGGTGCAACAGGTCGGTATTGCATCGTTCTGCCCGTACAACATTGGGCCTACCAAATGTAAGGGGTCAACATTCTTTAAGTTGCTGCAAAAAGGCGACTGGAAGAATGCGTGCAAACAGATTCCTCGTTGGGTGTTTGACGGTGGTAAAGACTGTCGCATCAAAAGCAACAACTGTTCCGGACAACCCATCCGTCGTGAGCAGGAAGAGTACCTGTGTCTTTATACGCTTGGTGAGGTGAAATGATGCGCACAATTATAGTCGCACTTGTGTTGCTTGCGCTGGCGTTCTGGTGGGGGTATTCAGAAGGGAAGCAGTCAGTCAAGCTGGACGATTTTAAGGAATATAAGGCAGCCGTCGAAGCCCGTGACGCGCTGCAGGAAAAACTAAATACTTCTGATGTGGAGTTGCAGAAAAAGCAACAGGAACTGAAAGAAGCACGTTCCAAAAAAGTCGTTGAAAAAGTCACCATCTACCGCGACCGAATCAAAGACTCCGCCACCACTCAGTGTGTCAAAGAGAGTGGTATCCTCGACCTGTATGATGCGACTGTAAAATGAAAAAACTCATCCTGCTGTTATCTGTACTTACTTTAACCGCGTGTACTCAGGAAGTGCGTAAATGTCCACCACCATCTAACGACCTGCTCATGCCGAGTGGTGAATTGTGGACGATTGATGGCGACCCTGAACGAGCCGCTACGGTAATTCCACATAATGGGGAAGTTCTGATGTCCGACCGGGACAGGGTGTCCCGGTGGCAAAACTGGTGGGAAGGTTGTAAAACCTTATGAGTATTCCCACACGATAACCAGACCGTTACCACCACTGCCGCCGGTCTGTGCTGTACCACCGCCGCTGGAAATGGCACCCGTACCACCTGAACCAAACGTACCTGCTACACCTGCGCCGGTACTCCCAGACGGAGGAATACCCGTTGCTGAGAAATAGGACGCACCACCCGCACCACCAATCAGATTACCCGATGTGGTCAGAATTGTAGAGCCACCATTACCGCCACGGAGGTTAACCGATCCATTGGTACCAATGCCCCCCGCACCACCAACAAATTGACGAATGGTGTTGTCTGGGAAAGCAGTGTCCCCACTACTACTACCACCACTTCCACCTAAACCAACGACTGTTCCGAAGCTGGATTGACCACCGCTAGATCCTGTCGACCCACCGTTACCAACTACAACCGTTTGACTGGTAGGAATGGTCGTAAGATACCCCATGGCGTAACCACCCGCTCCACCACCCGAACCAGCCGACATTGTACCTGAGGATGTGACAACAGCCGACCCGCCACCGCCGCCCGCACCTTGTACTTCGACGATGAGAAGTTTGGTGTTGGATTGTGGGACAAAAAGACCACTACTTGTGAAAACGGTTCGCTTAATCAATCGCCCCGGTGTTGCCATCATCAACGCATCATACAACTGACTAGCCGACCCCGTGTCAATTACACCGTTCGGCGTAACACCTGCCACATTGAGAATGCGTGCAAAAAAACCATCCCAGTCATTGACCCAGTCTGCTTCAAAGTAGGAACCATCTTGTGCTGTTGGTGACGTGCGGTTTTTAAATGCACCCTGGGGTGACGTAGTTGTGGGATTGTCAAACCTTCCCGGGTAACGGTTGCTGCGGTCTAAAGCCATTATTTAACCCCTATAAATCCGGTCGCTTGTGCCAATGAGTCACCAAATTGCATCGATGAATCACCTGCCTGTACATAATTGTAAGCCTCAAGGAAACCGTTGAATTTTACACCCTGTGGCTTCGGAACGAAAGAAGCATTGAGAAGCGCCCACCGTTCAAGGTCTGTGATCTGCCCGTAGAATTCCACGGAGAAACTCATATCCTCACCATCAACCAGACGGGTAACCTGTGCATTGGGTAACAGGAAGTTCATCCCCTCGATAATGTCTTCAATGGTCGAGTATGAGTTATTTTTTAAAATCTTGGACTTAATTGCAAGACGATACAAGTTGTCCGACATTGCCATCGACTGATCAACAGATGGCACACTACACATCGCAGATGTATCACCGAATTCAGCCGGACCATTGACATCGCTGGCGCACATCGCCGTTTCCATCATGACTTCCCCCATGAAGTCACGAGGTATCACCACAATGCGCCCGATAACGTCGAGTTGCTCACCTTGTGCGTAGTCAATCGAGTACATAATACGGACAGCTGTGGCCACGTCTGCAATCTGTGTAGCCAGACTACACGTAATGTTATACCACGCGACAGCTTTTGGCTTGTTACGGTACTGAGCATAGATGCGATTTGGAGCATCTGACTCATTTGCGACGTAGCCGCTGACAATTGTCAGTGGTACGAAGTAGGGAGCTGGGAAGAAGTTCATCATTAATCCTGTTGTTGAGTGACTGATATTTTGTCACGTGCGATTTTTCATGACTCAGGTAAGCCCATGTTGTATCACTTGTAGTCATCATCTGCGCATTCTCATCGCGCACATCCTGATACCTGTCGCGATGGAAACCTGTTTCATCAATTGTCGTACCCATTCAACCCCCCCATACATGTTTTCATCATTTTATCACATGGCGATGACATGCGCTTGCAGGACATAGTTTGTGTGAATCGTAATGAAGTCCATGACAGCACCTTTATAATTTCCCCGCCGAAGCGGGGTTTTTGTTTATTGATAGTAATTAGATAATCAACCAGTCGCTCCAGTAACAAGATTTTTCCATCCAGTCCCGGACGCAAAAGCAATTAATCCAGTACCTGTACCAAACGATTCATTATTGTTATTGCAAGATTGATTTCCGGTGCGCTGGAGATTTGCAGCATCTACAGTTAAACCAAATCCATAGGCACGATAGTTGAAGCCACTCGTTACAGTTGATGGGATGAGAGAGTTTCCATAGTTGATTGCACCGTAGATATCAACAACCCCCGCTGCAATCGTTTCAATTGGATTTCCCGAAGTGGATAAAAGCGTGACGTTGCTTGCTGTGACCCTTCCGCCAGAATAAAACATGGCAAGTTTTCCACTGTTCGTACCTATAACATTACTCAGGATCACTGTTGGTGATGAGGTATCTGCATTGGCAGCGAATTGCCGGAATAGATGGCCGTTAGAATAAACCACATCAGAAATGTTTATATTTTTTAACGTTCCGCCACGCATTTGGCAGAGTGTTGCCTCTGCTTTATGATCTACCGCCCCTTTTATCGTTACGTTGTCAACAACACCTCGCGTAACCAGGCACAATGAACTGTACTGGTCAGCACTTAATGAAGTGTTTTTTGACTTGATATTGACGTTAAATACACGAGACTTATCATTACCAGCCCCATCGCCGCACGCGAATCCGAACTTAGAATTCCGTGGGACATCCATATCTAGGTTGTAAACAGTAACGCCAACAGAACCCCTGACGTCAACAACAGGCTTAGCTATACTGGATAGGTTAGTAGATACGCCTTCCACTACCACCTGATCAGCAACCACTTCACCCAGGCCACGGTCGTAAATTTCACACAGTGCATGGCCCTCTCCAGGAATAGCTGATATATCATCAAATCCTGCGTATTTAACCGTTGTTTTTGTTAGGTTGTGATCAGCCCAAATTCTTATCGGAGCATGCTGGCAGGTGCCATGTATTCCTCGTACAGATACATGCTTAAACTCAACACCCGTATTTCCCGCCAGCTTAACCGCACATAGCGTGTTGTCATTAAACAACCCCGCGACATCAATAAACGTGAAGTTTCCGCGCGTTCCCAGGTCATATGAACTGTAATCACCGCCAGTCATTGCAAATAAATCATCGCCAGTATGCCCTCGTAGATTTCGCACATAAGCATGGTAAATTGGAGGTTGGAGGTGAAGCCCATCCGACCCGTTATCAAACTCCAAGTTTTGAGAATCTAAATAATCGATATTCGCAACGAGATACGCGTATTTAAACGCACCACCGACTTTTAAATTACCACCAAGTTTTAACCTTTTAACACCGGCTATACAGACAGCATGGGTATTAAGCCCTCCAGGGGCAGTGCCTGATTTGTTATAATTTATAATGCCGCCGCCACGAATCCCGAGATAATCAGATTTTTGAGTCAAATCTGAAGGGTTTGATATGGTCTTGAACCAATACTCACTGATAAATACAGGTCTGTTTGTGCCAGCAACGTTTCTAATCTCTGTTCCTGCGTGAATCAATATATCCATATTGTTTTTTAGCAGTAAAGAACCGTTTATTAGCACAACCCCTTTGCAATCAAAAACAAATTGGGTAATGAAAGGTTTCCCGCCTAGTGACGAAAATACCGAGTTAATCCTTGCAGTGTTCTCTTCTGCCGTCGAAGATGGGGATACACCATAATCAGACATAAAATATGTTTGCCCGATTCTAACATCCAAAGGCATAGGAACCCCTGGGCCATTTGGATTAGTGTACGTGACTAGCGACGAACCAGATCCAGAAGCTAAGTTAGCTCTTAGGGCAGAATCACCAACGCTCACCCACGCCCCTGAACCAACGCCTCCAGATGTTTCAGGTGTTGAGTAAGCGGGAACATCTTTAGGGAAAGCACCATCCCATGTATAACACTGTCCAACAGCAATGTGCCAAACAGCATCTGTTGCCTTAGTGACTGTAGCGCCTTCTTCAAAGCTACCATCAACCAATGTAAGCCCAGCATCTGCGAGCTGGCGACGCCATTGTTCACGGGCATTTACATGACCATTAGTCAAGCCTTCTTCTACAGTAATACCAGCCAAAGTGCCTACATTAGAAGCCCCAGCATTTGAAGCAAGTTCTTGGCGAAGCGGTAAATCGGTATCACAGGCCCATGCACCGACAGAAACACCACCGGTACCATCTACGGTAGAACCAGCCGGGACAGTCACCGGATATGCGCCCGTCCAGTAATACAGATAAGTACCGTCACTGATACGGTCGAGATTACTGTTTAAAGTACCACCAGTTGTGAATGTGACAGTGCTCTTGACAGCGCTCACAATTGCTGCAACAGCGTTAGCTGCGGAGTTAGCTGCATCTGTGGCACTGGTTGCGGATGCAGCGGCACTACTCGCGGCGGCTGTAGCTGAAGCAGATGCACTCAATACAGCCGCTGATGCGGCAGCTGTCAAATCATCAACCTGCTGGAAGTTATCATCCAGTTCGTCCCACGTTAAGGGTCGACCCAGGTCTGCGCGTTTGATAATGGTCATACGATGGTCACCGTGATGTTTGAGGTTGTCCAGCGGGATAATTCGTTAAAGTCAATGGTAACATTCGCTGTGCCGTCATTCAACGTCATACTGTTAACGTAGCTGTTACCGTATGAACCAATGACTTTGTTAATAGGTGTGTAAAGCGAACTGTACGGGACTGTCTCACCGATATCAAACCCGTCCGGCTTAAAACCGTACTCTGTCGGAATCAGGCCACCAGCGGCGTATTCCATGATGGCATCCTGAATGAGTGGTTCAAGGGTCGCCTGAGACGGTAACGTACCATCATCTTTGATTTCAATAGCTACCACCATGTCCACATATACGGGGCGACTGAATTTAATATCTTTGGTCATTGTCGGGTAAGTAGGCGATGTGACAGTTACCGTTACTGGTGTTCCAGCCTGATAAAGTGTGACACCCGGATTTTTTTTAAGGTAGATAGCCATCGCTACGTCGTCGTCCGTACCACCATCGATAATGGGTGCAATACTGTGACCGGGCTGACCATTGCTGTCGGTTGTGGCTTCGTCGTTCTCATAGACACGTACTCGACGTACACCATCCACATTGAACAGTTGACCCAGCATTGAATCAACCTGGTTACTACCCGGCAGACCTACAGCCGTTGCTCGTTTAAGGCGTAGCGACCCATCCGATTCAGCAGATGTGCCGGGTGTTGCTGGAGTGGGGTTATTAACTGATACCAGTCCAGCAACCGTGTCCACAATGGTTGTGATGGTGTTGGCGTCAGCTTCGATTTCACCAACTGTGGTACATGTGATATCGACCGTTGCGGTGCCTGAACTATCCAGTGTCCACGTCTGGTCGAGCGTGAATCGATAACCTGTCACAGATGATTCAAAGCGTGTGCCCGCAGGAACCTGAGTACCAGCAACACCCTTCAACACAAATCCTGTAACAGTCGACGCAGTACCTTCACTCCTGACGGTACCTGTCAGCGCGCAAATTACATCGAGGTCATAGCCGCTGGCTTTATTCGGGTCTTTGGAGTTGTACGCCTGTTGCAACACCTCATCGAGCGCAGAGAAGATTTCAGCATCGTGCGCTATCTTCAACCCATCGGGGGTGGACGGGTCGAGATTCCAGTTACTGTCAATATCCAGATATAACTGTTTTTCTTCGTCGAACCAGTCATTCTGTGATTTTACGCTATAGCCGGTACTGGTTAATTCAGCCATTCTCGGTCACCGTTAATAATCCGTAGGAGGTCAACACGCTGGCGGTGACCGTATAAGTTTTGTTGTCGATGTCAAAGTTCGTACTAAAACTAGTTAACTGCTGGACGCCCGGAGTACCAGCGATGCGTTCACGGAGACGCGCTTCGCGGACATCCATAGAAGTTTGTTTGTTGAGTATCTCCTGAAACCACGGTGTACCGTCGGTCACATCCCGGAAATACTCACCCAGAAACAGGCGCAGACGAGTACGTATCGTCTGTTCTATTTCCAGTTGTTCAGTGATGAACATCGAACCCTGGGTAACGATGTCACCGTCTTCATCTAATTTGCGTACTGTCATCAGTTATTCGGCCCCGTATTAGCACCACCGGAAGCAACGCCGCCATGAGTGTGACCGTTGAGTTCTTTGCCATCCAACACCAGAGAATTCAGAGCGGTGATATTCCCGTCTTTGTCAATGGTCACGCCATTGATACTCACCGTGCCGTTTGCAAGAAGTTGAACGTTGCCGTTCCCGTTAGCCATTATGCACGAACCGTCACCCTTTAACCAGACGTGCTGTGACGCGTCGGCATTACGCAGACGTATCCCATCGTTGGAAAAACTTGCAATCAGGTTATCAAGTGAACGAATTCCCGGTACGAACATTGCGTCCTGTTTGTGGTGAAAGCGTTTGACGGGGTTAGCAGCAATGCCGCCGGTCTGCTTCCATCCATCGATGCAACGTTGACTGAAATGTACCATACCCTCACAACCGGGATTGACGGCGAATTCCAGTACGAAGTCATCGCCCGGGAAACTTACGGGAACGTCCACGATGGGCGGTGGGTCGAAAGTGGTTTTAGCGACATCATCAGTCCGGGTGATTCCCAGTTGAATCTGCGCACGTTGAGTATCCGGGTCGAACGTCAGCACGTAACCCGGGATACACGTGTACACGTCCTTCATGTTCTCGAAAAACGTGTCATTGGTGACGTTCTGTAAAAACGAGCGGCGCTGGTTAATGTCGGTCATGTCGCCCTCCTGTGAAAATAATGTCAAGTATACTATTGACAGTTACGTCAAACAATGTAATTATTTATTCAAAGGCATATGGCACATGTGTCTTTAGCGGTCCGGGGTGTACTAATCAAACAGCATCAGCGGGTAGCCGGAATGTGCAAGCCGGGTAAGTACGAATGCGGTTGGTCACCGTGGCGGTTCGACCACACAACAGGTAAGAGCATTTAGCGGTTCGATTCCGCTTGTTTGGTGAGGCCGTCAGGTACGCTGGAGTTGATCATCCAGCGAGAAATCCATCAAGCATAGGTTAAGTGCTCTTTCCGTTGTGGTGAAGCTCAATGGCGAGCTAGCAAATAGGTATCTGTGAAAATACTAGTCATGTAGCGGAATACCGCGCGTATTGCAATCGGCAGCGCACCGATGGGAGTTGGTTCGATTCCAACCACCACAACTCTAAACATCCCGACAGGAGGTGATTCCTGTATCTCCCAGCGGCAGGGTTAAGCCGAAGTTATCAACGTAATGTTGCGAAACATGACAATGATAGCGAGATAGTTGAGTTAAGGGGCAGCCTTTACCTGAACTACCCAGCCTGCTGTATCATCTCTCTGTAGCGTTCACCCGCCCTCCGTGGCGGGATTTTTTTTTTTTTACAAATCCAAAAGTGTCGTAACCTGGCTGGCGACATTCGTTGCAGCTGTCTTCACATTGATGTAACCACGCTCAATCAGTCCTGATATGGATGTACTGGAAACATCGTTACTGTTCAGCTGATACTGTGCCGGTTGTGAACCGTTCGCCACACGGTCAAGCGTGACAATCTGCTGTAGTTCAGCAACAAATATCAGTCCATTCTCATTCTCAGGGTCTTTAGAGCGCCCGATACGCCGAATGACCATATTGTTCAGCGTGATTTCGCCCGTATCCACTGTGAATACCTGACCGGAGTACATGAAATCGAGCAAAGTGTTCAGTGTTGTACTAGAACGAGTTTCATTTGAGCCGCTCAACCACCCTGCGAATAGACCAGCACCTGCGGCAATAAACGGATTGTCATCGACGAGATTCGTCAACGCCCCGGTAAAATCAGTGATACTAACTTTCAGTGGGTTGTTCGATACCGCACCCGTCATCGTGTAACGAATAGGTTGGTAAATGATATGGTCCGCAATTGGCGTACCTGTTTCAATAGGGTACTGCACGATATCCACGCTGGCATCAAGGTCATCAGACAGGACGGCATCGAACTGAAGCGACCCAAGCTGTGGACCGCGCTTTACCAGAAGGTTAATTAAACTCATAACATGTACGCCTTACCTTGTCTGAATCGTTCCTCAACACGCCGCCACACGTCACCGACAGTAATGTAACCTTTATGGTCCGTGTCAAGTCCTGCGTTCTGATTGTACGCTCTGGAAGGTGATGTGTACATCACGGTAGTGGAAGGTTTACCGATGAATGCCGGACTAAATACAGCCATGTACACATCACCCATTGTTTTGTAACGCCCTTTGTACTGATTGAGATAATCAGTAATCGGACCCTTCACCTGTTCGGCTGCAGTCATTGACAGGATGATATTTTTATTACGACCATACTTACTCTGAAACGCACTCGTCCAGCCGGCATTAGTAAACTGAATCAGTCCTACCGCGCCGGATTTGCTGTTTTTTGACTGTGGGTTGAAGTTAGACTCAGCAGAGATTACAGCCATAATCCAGTTAGGACTGATACCCAGACTTTGCCCAAGTTTACGCACCTCAGTACGGAAATCCTGTTGCTGACTGGCATCCTCACCCTGCACACCCACGCGACCGTAAATAAGACGATTACCAACGTCAGCATTTGCCGTGGTGGTATCCATTGACCCGGCGCGCACAGCTTTGACAAATGTGTACCAGTCGGGACCGTGTGTATCGCCGGTATGCTGAATGGTCTGAACGTTCCAGTCACCTTCCAGTTTAGCGTCGACGGTTGTCTGGAACTCCACCGCGCCGAAATCGAATTTAGGCCATTTTGACTCGATATTGAGCACCGATGCGGGTGTCATACGGGGGTCAAGACGCATTTTAACGTCACAGAATACGCCATCAATGCCGCCGTGAAGCGTGGGTGCGTCAATCATCCCGGTGGCGGAACTGATTTTGATGGGCGTGGCTTTACGGTCATCAGATGGAAATCCGACGAACACCTGTCCGGCGTACAGATGCCATTCGAAGCCATATGCTTTGGCCAGAATGTCAAGTTCCTTACTGATATCGGAGCTGACGTTATAGCCCCCAGCCATGACAATAGAGGTAAATTTATCCACACTATTGACAAGATATAGTGGTTTCGACCAGTCCTGTGCGAGACTGGTCAAGACGTCAAACAATGTCACACCCTTACCGAAACTTGCACTCGTTGTTCCACCGTCGAGCACGTTGCTACCGCTGCGACACGTCACACGCGTGATAATGTCAGTACCATCACGAATAGTGAAAACGTTGGTGACAAACCCGGTAAAAATCTGACCGATGCGCGACTGATACCCGGCGCGAAAAACAACTGTCTGATTCGGTTCAATCTTCGTTGTCGGTGCGAGGTTCCACAAGCGAAACTCACAGGTGCTCAGGCTGTCGCCGGTATACGTTGTTACATCGAACGAGCACCGGAGCATCGGGTACGACTGCGTAATGAAATTCTTCGTATCAATGAGTATTTCATACTGGCGCAAATCCATTGTCAGTAACTCCTTTGCCGGGTCTGGTCAATTGCCTGTGGATACACCTGTGTCTCAAGATGATTCACGGTATAACGACCAATTGCATTACCGTCCAGTATCACGTCACCCTGTGTGGTGAAATTGCCGTTAAGCTGAATCGGACGGTTTATGGACTCCATAATCTGAGTCAGTTGCTGACTTTGCTGTGCGTAATTGTTGGTCACCGGACTTGCTTCGGCACTGTATGAACCGTCGTTGGTTATACTTTTATCTTTCGTCGGTTGCTGCCACACAAATGATTGATACGGTTTATCTTCCGGCTTCCGGGTGTAGTCGTAATCTGGTTTTGATGGATTATTCTCGGCGCTAAAAGACCTCCCAATATCACGGGTATCGAATCCTGTTTTCTCCTTGATCCACTCCGCTGTATTATTGGCACTACCAACAATATATTTATCATACCAGTTACCACTTATGATATCCGTCGGTAAATCAGGGTGTGCTTTCAGCCAGTTTGTAAAACCCGTGGCAGCAGACAGGAAACTATCGGACAAGGTTTTGATGCTGGGTGCGAGAACATCTGCAATAGTGTTACCCAGTCCTTCCATTTTCTGTTGAGTGTCAATTATGGTCTGATTGATCGCATCCAGTGCCGCATTATGTTTCTCGGTGTAACCCAGTTCAGCGGCACGGGCTTTTGACACTTCCAGCGTTGTAGCGCCGAACTCCTGCCACACTCTGACGGTAGCCGGGTCGAGACCTAAAATATCCGCTACGTTGCTCTGACGCGTCGTATCGAGGCGCTGGAACTGCCCGGCGATGTCGCTGTAAATATCTTCGCGTGTACGCCCGGTGGGATTATCGACACGAATTCCCGCAACCGCCAGTTGCTGAATCATTCCGGCATCACCGGTCTGAATGCGGTTAATCCCACGCTCGATATTTAAAAGGCTGTTTGTCGTTACTTGCCGGTCGCCGCCGCGCTGTTCAGCCAGGGCGCCAAGTCCGTAAACCTCAGTTGGTCCGAACTGACTGGTTGCAAGCTGGTTGTTCAGGTCGTAAGCCTGTTGCGCTTTCTTCGACTCAAACGCCCACGCTGCGCCGACACCCGCAGCAACACCGGACATCGCAAGTCCTGCTCCTTTGAACGTAGCGACCAGACTCATGATGCGTGATTTTGAATTTTCTACGCCGGTTTTAACGCCATTGTCGAGCGACTTGCCGACATCGTCCATCTGACCACCGGCTTTCTCCGCCGATTTTCCGAGATTATCAATGTCTTTTTCAGCCTGTTCAGCACCTTTACCATCGTAAGAGATGCCGAGACCGACCAGAAACTGCGTAATCACATTAGCCATTATTCGGGCACCCACAGAAGATGGTTATCAACGCCGAGGTTGTCGATGGTTACCTCATCGCCCACAAAGAAAAAACGACCCAGTCCAGCGCGGTATGCTTTACTGACCTCAGCATTTGGGACAAGCATTGCACCAGTGATGAGGTTAACACCATCCTGTGAGACAGTCATTGTCCACGCGGGCTTGTCGGTATAGCTGATGTAATCCAGCGCAAAGTCGAGAACGTTGTCACCCAGCTTAACCGTAAAGGTCTGATGAGCGTTAGCCGCGCCATTATTTAGGGGAATTTCTTGCATTGTTCATCGCCTCGATATACTTACCCTGCAATTCATCCATCGCAAAGTGAAATTGTTCGACTTCAGCAAGCGATATTGTACCATCTTTTAACTGCGCCCATGTACAAAGAGGTGGACACACTCCCTCGATACCCGTGCAAACCCGCATAAAGTACCAGTTAACCGGGCTGGGTCGCCCGGTGTCCCTTACTCGTCTTTGTTTGCGTTTTGCACGTAATCGAAAAAATCAGCGTAAATCCACAGAAACAATTCAGCCAGCAGAGTATTCAGCGTCATCATTTTACCGGGGAAATCATTCACTGTGATTTTCGTGTTGGTACCCGCTACCATCGCTTTGCTCAGGAGCACCTCGGCAATACGTTGCTTGATATGGTGCGGTACAGCGGTGAGCAACAGCGTTACATCTTTAACACCGAGTTCACCACCGTTTTTGTAAACGTTAGCGGCGTGTGCGATAAACTGTGCGCTCACCAGGGATAACAGTTCGTCCTGCTCAAATGCGGAAGGCATCGCAGCGTTCACGGTGATGTCGCCAGCGGTAAAAGTTTTAACAAGTGACATTGTTATTTCTCCGGTTGTTAGTCGTTACAGTGTACACTTGACGAAATCATCAATCAATTATTGACGGACTCGTCAAGGTGGGCTATAGTTACCCCAACAGAACAACAGGAGAGTACAAAATGATTCACAAATTTAAAATTCAGTTAGCAGTCATCATGGCTGCAACAATTTACTGCAGCGGTGCCCACGCTGCACAAGGTGATCAGTTCCAGATTTATGACGGACAGACCGACACGATTTGCACATATCATGAAAATGAATTTGGTTATGCGGAAAGTGATGACCCAGCATATATGGGTACCGGCGTTTGCTGGCGTAAAGATATGATGGATAAGGCAGACTTTCACATCCGGAGCAAAAGAAAATAACCAAGGGACCAATTGGTCCCTTTCGTTTAGCTTGCCGGACCTTTTGACGCAGTCCATGAATTGAACTCAAAAATCCACTGGTCATCGGTAATTGTCTGACCACCACGCCCACGCGGACCATCGTTCACAATCACACCTTCCGCACCGACAGCGGCATCGAGTGTACCAATCTGAGTATAGGTCAACTCGATGTTAGCCTTGCTCAGAAACAGGCCATTGATATACGCAGAGTCAGCCGAGCCGGGGTTGAGGTTCAGCGTTACACGACGGCCCGGGTTAATGCGGTCCAGACGAATAGCGTTACCACCCAGACCACGGCGTAACGCAGTGGATGCGTCAATCGGTTCGTCGGTGTACGGCGGGTCAGACTCCCCGAAATCAGTAATGATTCGGCCATTAATTGTGATGACCGTGTTACTTGTGGAAAAGTTTTCTAATGACATCGGTCATTCTCCATTAATAAACGTCAACGGTGACGTCACAGATGCGGACACTACCGGCTTTGAACACGCGCATGTTAATCGGGGCGGACTTACGCGCCGCGCGGTCAGAATCGGACAGGTTAAGAATGTCGGTGGCTTTAGTCAGAACTTCGAAACCATCGGTGTACGCTTCCAGACCGGTGTCAGGACTGGTGTATTTGCGCGGACCGAGATAACGGTTACGAATGTACTGTTTACCGACACGTTTAGCCGCACCGATGAGCGCTTCCTGACCGACCGGAGTCTGCGGAAGTTTGGTGGTCTGGTTAACGATGGTGTTGTACAGTTCCACGCGCAGAGAGTTCACAAATGCGTCCAAATCGACGATATCGGAAATGGACTCACCATAGGTGCTGTGTGACCACGTCTGTAGCCAGCGACCGCTGTCGGCGCTCCCTTGTAGGTCGAGTACGCTGTAGAATGCGCAGCGTTTGGCAACCATCGCGTTCTGTTCGGTGTCGGACAGGTCTTCAGCAGCAACACCAGGAGACTTCTTAAATTCAGTGTCAATGGTGCTGTTGTCGGCGCTGTAATTGACTGAAGCAGAATGTTTGATGAGCGCATAGGCCGCATACGGGTCGGTTGCATGAGCAACGGTAAACGCGTGACGATAGCCCAGCGTGTTCAGCTTCGAACAGATGTCGTCACTGGCCTCCGGGTTGCGAATTTTAGTCGCAGCCTCACCAGTCTGACTATTCGGGAACATGACAGCGTTCTCTTCGCACCAGGATGCAATCGACAATACGTCTGCCTCTGTTGCCAGCACGTCTTTGGTAACGAGGGTCCAGTACCAGTAATGCTTGTCAAATGCTTTGGTCAGCATTGCCTTGATATCTGTATCATCGTCAGCGGTAGCCCACACGGTGAGTTTCGGTACCGCGGGGGTGGAGCCGAGGAACTTGGCACCGGCCTTGTACGTCTCGGTCGTGGGGGCAAAGTCAGCGGCGAGAGAAGAGGTGGAATAGTAGGTACGAACCGTGTCTTTGGTGAAACCGCTCGGGAGTTCGGAGTTTTTAGCAAACAACATCGCGGAAGCGAAGTTTGCCGTACCTAACCCCGCCGGAGAAATCCGGGTCGTGATTGGGATGATTTGTTCAACTGGAAAAGACATTTACGAGTCCTCGTAAGTTACAGTGTGCACACGTTGACCATTATATCGAAATTTCATCAGAAAGTAATACTCTGTTGTACTCGTCCCACACATTAACCGGAACGTGCAGAATGTTATTCACTGTCACCGTATTCACCGCTTCGTAAAGCAGTTTAACGATGATTTGCGCACGCTGTTCGAAGTTACTCGCCTGCAGCGCTGTCAGGTTATTAACAGGTTCAGTGCCACCCCAGCCAATCCCCTTTTGCCACAGGGGCCAACACACGTCCGGGCGCTTGTGGCATTCCTTCAGCATTTCGGCGTACTGCATTGCTTCACCACGAAAGAAATTAATTTCACAGGATGCGACAATCTGTGCACGAATTTCGTACACGATGGTGTCATTTGCTCCGTCGGTCATGATGATGTTCGCCTGACCGCGTTCACGAATGCTCTGACGTGGGCGCACAGACGCGTAGGGGCCGTCCGGAGACGGTCCATTGGGGTCGGCAAGGATACACTCACTGACACCCGTCACGTTGAGTATATGCGGCCTGAGAGCCGCAAAGATTTCATTGTTGGTCATAGCGGTCCACGATTACCTTACAGTATTTACGCCACGGGCGATTGTCAGTGCGAATGACTTTCCAGCGCTGACCCAGGAATACCCATTCACCATCGAGCGCGATTGAGTCGAGGTCACCATTGTTAACGTATATTTTACGTGGGTCAACGATGCGCTGACCACCCTGACGCAGAAAATCAATTTCCTTGTCGCTCAGTGGCTGAATGTTCACCGTGAATGCAACCGGTCCGGATGTCACGGGGGTCCAGATACCGTCCACGTATGAGCCAGATTTACCCACATGTGTCGCCGGTACAGATTTAAACACGTTGTCAATATGACCACGCATTGACAGACTCATAAGATACCCTCATCAGGTTTTTCGTTGGTGACCTTGTATGTCACGCTTGCGCGTAAAGCACCAGTGTCGATAAGTGGATTGCTGGAACCCTTTTGAGCAATAGTGTACGCGCTGTTTGGCGGTTGCTGTAAATCAGTCATATATTGTTGTACCGCACCAGCCGCAAATGCACCTACTTGCTCCAGCACCTGTTCAAGCGGCAAATCATTAGCTACACCGTGAGCGATGGTGTCCACGATATCCTGTTTGCCACTCTCCACTCCGGGGACGAGCCAGGGACGAGGAGGGATAGGTGCGGGATTACCATACAATTTATTATTCGGGTTACCGTAATTCAGCAATGCACCAAGCTGTGCATTCGTCATACCAGAGTCAGGATGTTCGCCAGCGTCCTCATGTATCCCAACAGTAACGACGCGATTACTGGCTTTAACAAATCGCCCGAGCCTGTCGCGGATGATACCTTTAGCTTTTTGCAATTCTGTAATGTTGACTGACATAGTGTGCCCTCGTTTGTCAAGACATTATCACACAACGTTGCACCTGTATCCACATACCCCGTTAAAACTCGTTCGGGGTACTTCATCGGGGTATGAAAAACTCTTTACCTTTCAATACTATACTACTTATTACCCTTATACCCTTATAAAATAGTAATTAGTATAGTAGTAAGATAGTAAAAGAATGTATATATACAGCATACAAACAGTAATAAAAGAGAAGGGAGAATATAGCAAGAATGTACGGGGTTTTCGGTTATGCGCGTAAACCTATGATTGTGAAAGTAAATTCGTCACCCCGATACCTGGGGTGTTTCGGGGTAAAATGAGGTATTGACGAATACGTCAGCTACTGATACACTCATTTTGTAAATTACAGAGAGGAGTAACACAGTGTCATTTGCAGCTTATATTTTAAAAAAATAAACTCTGTTCCAGAAGAGAGTGTCCCTCAAGATGTCGCACAGCCATCACAGAGACTGATACGAATTACAAAAAGTGGAAAACCAGATGGTCGAAGTCTGGCACGAGGGAGGCCCAAAACCCGGAGACGCGTATCACGTGGAGTAAGGTCGTATGAGCGCATCATCCTTCTTGACGCTCTTGAAAGAGCAAAACCAGGCGATAAATTTACATGGGAATGGAGAACGAAAGCTACATATTCGGACATTAAATTGCGCACCGCACAGTTAACATACGTATATAAAACCGCGTGGATATATGGACACAAGGTCTCACTTTCCGCCAGACCGGGATACATGGTGATTAAATATGTGGGCAGTAATGCATAAGTCCGGAACAGTTTTGTTCACAACGAAAGATAAATTTATAGCGCTTAACCGCGCACAATACGGCTGGAGAGTTGAAGAAATGAGCGAAATGAACATTTATCTGTCACGTCCTGGTGCACGTATCCCAACGTATGCAACGTCAGGAAGCGCGTGCTTCGATATTTATGCTGTACTCGATGAACCTATGCCAGTTCGCAACGGTGAGCCTGTGATCATTCCTACAGGGCTTAAATTCGATATACCAGTTGGACATGCTTTGATGATTTACTCACGCAGTGGTCACGGGTTTAACAGTGATGTCCGTCTGTCAAATTGTACCGGCGTCATTGACAGTGACTACACTGGTGAACTAATGGTTAAGTTGACGCAGGATGTTGACCATCATGAAGGCGTGTTCTGGGTTAATCACGGTGACCGGATTGCGCAGGGGATGCTGATTCCAGTCGAACAAGTGACGTTTAATAAAGTCAATGAACCACCCCAACAGAAAACTAACCGTCAGGGTGGTTTCGGGAGTACCGGAAGTTAACTCACGATGCGATAATGCCAGAGGCACGCAGCTGAGTAAGCAGATCATTTAATTTTGTCGCAACCACGTTAACAGCCGTGGTTGCCGAGGTAGCCACGGAGGTTGGATCCTCTCCCGATACCGTCTGCGAGCCGACATTGGTTACCGCTGAGCCTTGTGTGAACTTATTACCAGCCATTGCCGTTGATGCTGTTGTGCCAATGACCAGACTTGAAGTACCCGCGCCAATTGCGGTACGTGCTGCGGCGGCGTTCGCACCTGCGGCGATAACAGCAGGTTTCCCGGTAATATTATCCCACGCCACAGAGCCGCCACTTGAAGGGGTCACGGTTCCCATCATTTGAATCATTGTATTGTTGCGGATGATTGGAGCACCCAATGGCTGAATGTCATCAGTCATGACAGCCGTTACAGCGTCAGCCAGACCCTGAGGGTCTACACCAACAACTGCTTGATAATCGTCAGAGATGTACCCGCTTACCGGCTCACCTGTGACAACCACCTGTCGAGGCGCACCACCTTGGATGAATATCTCACCGAGTGGCGTTTTACCTGTTGCGGCATTGACGAGCGCAACGAGTTCGTTAACTGTATTAGCAGAAAGAACTTCGTAAGTTGTTACCGACATTTAATTACCTCATATGGCTAATGCGCCCATACCGACGCGTTTGCGGAGCCTGTAGAACTGCTGCCCATACACGGACCAGGTTAGCCAGTCGTTGTTGACCTCAAGCATTGCCGGGACACGATACGAAATAGACTCATCACCTACGGATTTTGTCGCCACGTTCAGACGCGCCTCCTGATTGACATCACTGTTCAGTCCTTCCGGATAGTAAACAGCGAGCCAGTGTGCGGCATAATAGAACATACCGCGCTGCTTTAAATTTCTGCAGTCAGCCTGATATGTTCCCCAGCGCTTACTTCCTGTCTCCGTGTCAGCCTCGCATAATGCGTACTGAATGAGGCTGTCCGGAAAATCGGTAGTGGATGAGAAAGCCTGACCGCCGAGCGGCCAGATGCGAAAATCTGCGATGACTTCGGCGGTGATGTGCATGTTATATACCCGTGTGTTAATTAGGAGGCGGTTTTTACTGCCTCAATTTCTTGTTGAAGACGTGGCTTCTTCCAGCGTGTATCAACTTTGATGCCCAGTTCCCCAGCTTCCTCACGAAGTTTGTCGATGGTCACATCGTCGGCGTCTGAGTCAGGGTTGACCAGTTCGCCACTTGTGACGACCAGTTCACCTGCTTCCTGATACGCGCTGACCAGGCTGTAAATTGCCGGAGTAACTTCGAATTCTTTCGAATCACCCGGTGCCAGCATACGTTTCATCACATCTTCTTCACCCGGCATCATGAACGGGCGCGCGGAAATATTTTTCACAGTAATCATAAATCACCTTTAGTTGCAATACTTACCCGTTGTTATTTTACCCACAACAGCTTGTCCTGTCCAGAATCGTAGATACGTGAGACACCTTCTGACTCATACCATTGCGTCTGTGTCATTCCATCCGGTGCGCGGTTCCACTTCTCACGTGATTCGGTTGTGCAACCATTTACAATCCTGAACCCCACTGTCGTGGCGAAAAGTGTGAAACCGGCATTAATATAGCTGGAACCGCTGAATAAATCCCGGTCAACGTATGAATAGGCGCGGTTAATGTTGTTAACCGTGGTAGCATGTTTCCACAGGCGGGACAGTCCACCCGGGACATTACACGCAGTCGCATATCGTACCAGTTCCCACTCATTCTTTTTCTGCCAGTTTGTCAGACTGATTATGGCAACTAAGGTATCATCGTGTTGCAGACCATAATGCACGGTCGCACCCCGGAAACCCTGTACGTGGTGTTTCTCCATGAACGCCTTCGCTTCAGACGTCGAAACTTCCACAATGTTACATTTTCGGGCAAACACTTTGTCGGATACCACGCCAAGTGCGTTGCGAATGATATTTTCCACCTGTTCGCGGCGCTCATTCCAGACATCCTCGCGAATGCTTATCAGACGATATCCTGCGGCTTCCACGCGGTGACGCTTGGTGATGTGATACTTCTTATCCTTCGTGCGCTCATCGTGCCAGTACAGACCGTTAAATTCGATTGCCAGATTGTGTGACGGCACTACAACATCGAGTTCCAGCGGTCCAATGATTGTACGGTCGGATTGTACCGCATCGGGACAGATGGAACGGACGAAGTTGAAGACTTCTGTTTCAGCTTTCGATACTCCCGATTTGGAGCATTTAGGGCAGCCAGCACCCCTGAGGTGTGAATATATATTTTGTTTGAAATCACCGTGTGTCCGACACGTTATGGTTATCTTCTTTTTACCACCTCTGCAAACAGTTTTGGAATAATCGTATTTGTTCCCATGAACTTTTTCGGCGTCTTTTATGAAGCTATCAAGGGTCTTCCATTGTGATTCCCCACGTTTTGCCAGTGCACATTCCTTACATTCCGCACCGTTATGAACGTGGTTGTTAATTGTCATTTCGTAGGCACCGTGAATCGGACACACGATTGTCATTTTGTCCACTACTGACACAAAAGATTCACGAACGTAGGTGTATTTACCGTTATGGATTTTTTGTGCACTCAGTATCGAATGATTGTAGACTTTTTCAAGTCGACACTTATTACAAGGGTCATTACTTGTCAGGTGTCCTTGCGGCGTTTGTTCGAAATCCCCATGTGTCCGGCACGTTATTGTCACAGGTGTTTTGTTGTTTACATATCGAACTTTAGTGTAGTCGTATTTGTCGCCATGTTTTGATTTTGCCTTCTCGATGAATAATGCTGAGTTATTGGTTCTCCCTCTGTCAGCACATTTTGGACACCCGAGTTTAGCGTTACCCAGGTGATTTCTTGGAACAACGGTGAAATCACCGTGCTTCTTACACGTGACTATAACTTTTTCATCACTGTGTACATATTCCGTCTTGGTATAGTCGTATTTGTCACCATGTTTTACTTTTGCCTTCTCGATGAACGCGGCGTTAGATAACCTTCCACCAGCTCTACACTTCGGGCATCCTTGTCCAAATAAGTGGTTCGCCGGTTTTTGTGAGAATTCACCATGTATTCGACATGTTATTATCACCGGTGTTCGGCTATCAACGTATTCCACTTTGTTGTATTCATACACGTCCCCGTGTTTTGCTTTCGCCTTCTCAATAAACGTTGTCATGTGTAATTCCCGAATTTACTAATTTGTGGAATACAATGTAACTCATAAAAAGGCAAAAGAAAAGCCCTCCGAAGAGGGCTTGGGATGTCGCTGAGGGTAGGTATTACAGCATATCGAGGTAGATTGCGCTCAGAGGGTAGCGAATTTCAGTGCCCGAAATCTTATACTCTGCTGGTACAGTTACGGCCAGACCTTTATTCTGCGGTGCCAACATACGGAACGGAATCGGCTTGGCAACACCCAGGTTGCGGTCGTTCTTCTCGTAAATGAGCACGCGGTCTTTGTTGCTGTTGGACACACCGCCCGCAGCCAGTTCAGCAGCGGTCAGCTGATAACGAACCTGAATATCAATTTCCTGCCCGGTCATCAGGGTGAAGGAGTTATTGATTTTGAAATGCTCCATAACGGTGCGGTCAGTATACCCGGTCATCAGCGTGCTGTTCATGCGTTTCCACAGGTCCGGGAATACGCGAATGGTATTCGGCAGATGGAAGTTTTTGGACAGTTTGATGATGTCGAACAGCGGGTCGTTGAGCATATTGAACAGCTCCTGACCGGTGGCAGTCTTATAGTCGACAGTTGCGCTTGTCGCTGTCACATTGGGGTGATTCAGGAGGCCGGACATTCCCAGTTGTGAGTCACCAAAGTAAGCCACTTTCTGACTGTGTTCTTCATAACCACGATACGCCAACTGTTGCTGCATGGTGTCAATCGGCATGTTCTGAGACGCAGTGGTACGCAGCTCGTCGATGCTGTAGTGACACTCGATGCCACCGTAGTTCAGCGGTACAGTGTGGAGTTTTGCAGACTGGGCAACGCGCGGCAGGTCCATAGCGTTTGCGCCGATGAACTTCCCAACCGTAACACCATCATATGACCGGTAGTTCCAGTGATTGGCAAACTCAGGAATGCCGGATACAACCGGGATGTCCTGCAGATAAGTGATATCCGCATACGGAGTTTCATAGATGGTCTGCTCAATCTGTGCCAGCTGAGAGATATAGAATGCGATACCACCGTCAGCATCACGGAATTCAGCCGGAACGTTGATAGCGTTCTGACCATCCAGATACTGTTTGACCCACGGGTTACCCGCGATAGTCTGTGCGTCAAGTACAACGCTGTTTAACTTATCCATTATTAACCCCCAACAACCAGAGACAGTTTAGCCAGACCACCGGCTGTTGCGGCAGTGAGGAATTTAGCGCCAGGAATGGCAACCGACAAAGTTGCTGTTTCACCCGCCGCCTTAGCGAAATCACCGGTCTGAGTTGTACCAACACGCAGGAATGCAGCGTCACCAACGGCAACAGCCTCTGCCACGGTTACCCAGATTACGCCAGTGGTGAGCACAGATGCCGGACGGTCAACCGGAGCACCGAAAGTTTCGCCATCAGCGTAAGAGCGGTTCAGTTCACGGACCAGTACACCCACGAAGTCATCAGCGGTGGATGAGGCTGTTGCAGCCTTAAAACCTTTCTCGCCGCTACGTACAACACCCTTACCATATGCGACGGTTACGGTGTCATCGTTAATTTTGGAAACGATATTCGCTACTTGTCCGTCGGCGACCATCCCGGTAAAGGCTGCGTCGTGATTCAGACCGTAGCTGGTTGCAGTAATAGCCATCTATGTCACCCTTATTTAAGTTTGCCAGTCTGACGCAGCAGTGCTTCTTGTGCGCGGGACAGTACAGGTTTTGCGTCGGCTACCGGCTGTTTGATGTCTTTAGCACCATCTTTAGCCAGTTGCTCAAGTTGTGAGTCTACCACAGGTTTCACCGGTTCTTCCACGGCCATATCGAAAGCGGCTTCGACATAGGCGGTGGATTTGTCGACCCAGTCAACGGACGGACGTTTAACAGCAAGGGCGGCACGTTTGATTGCAACCGGGTCCATGCTGTCACAGGTGAATTCATCGCCAGCAACTTTACGTGCTGAGGTAGTAACACGTGCAATTGCTTCCACGCGTGCTTTCAGGGCTTCGTCGCTGCATTTGGTGGTCAGGTCGGCAACCTGTTCCAGTGCTGCGTCAAGTTGAGCCTGTACGGTTTCTTTGGCGGCTTCTGCGTCACTGACACGCTGTTCCAAGCGTTTGAACGCGTCTACTACCACAGCATCCGCCACATCGACTTTTACCCCGGTGTCAGTGGTGATTTGATACATGGGTTTTTTCTCCATATTATCGAAGATACGCGCCATTGCACCCGCACGAGCACGGTCAACAATTGCAACGTGGTTAATTTTAATCTGGGTCTGTCGGAAGTCATACGGTTCGCCTTCCGGCGTTGTCCCCGGTGTGTCATCATACACCGCCGTGTAACCGGCTGACAACTCACACTTACCAGTTTCGACAGCCTTAATCGCGTCTTTATCCTTGATGACCATATCCACAATGACGAAATCGCCGTCCTGACGACCGATACTCGTTACAACGCCAACGGAAGTATTACGATACGTGGAAGCATTGACGAGCGTAGGAGGATGGTTATTCGTGACATCTGCGCCGAGATAGCTCTGAAGTGACGTGTCGTTAAACACTTCTTCGGCGGGACGGTATACACGGATGATGTCATTCGGTGCACGGTCTTTTAGTCCCAGTTCCGAAGCGAGATATTCCTGAATACCGGTGCGAGCGGCTTTACCGGGCACACGCAGAAATCCCTCATCCGTGTAAACACGTTGGGAGTTCAGTGCAAAACTTTTACGGTCATTGTGTGTTACGGTGATTTGCATGTTGACGAGTCCGTCAGAGTATGCCATAGTGATAATCGTTAAACACATAATACATATATTTCACAGGAGATACAACATGACTGCGTGGAACTACATTATCGGTAGCGAGAAGGACTTCGAAGGTGCGCCGGACTGGTGTAAGCAGGTGATAAGAGAGTTGGGAACTGGCGACATCGGATATGAGGAAAACCGTAACGGTTTGCAAAGTGTGGGGGACAGAATTTGGTGGCCCAGTGAGTCAAGTCTTGATGATTGCAATACGCTCGGTGAAGGAGACGTTAACGCTACCTACAACATAGAAATCATCGCCCAACGTGAACCTGTATCAACCAATGATAATCGTCCGCGTTCAATTCATCGCCCAGATGGTACTGTACAATTCGGTTGCATTCAAACTCCACTCATTGATGTCGATATGGTCAACCATCCGTCACACTACACACAAGGTGGTATTGAGTGTATCGATGCTATCAAAGCCGCCACGGTTGGTAAAACCGGTATCGAGGCGGTATGTGTGGCAAATGTCATTAAATATCTGTGGCGCTACGAAGAGAAGAACGGACAGGAAGATGTGAAAAAGGCCCGTTGGTATCTGGAGCGTCTGATTAATGAACTGTCGGAGGGTAACAAATGAACGCACCATACGCATACGAAGTGACAACAACATATCTGGTCCGCGCGGGTAGTGTGGCGCATAACAACGCTGTTATGTTCGGGTATCAACTGAAACCATTGTATGAGGGCGAGTGATGCTTATATTTTCAACGAATAATGTTCGCGTTTTACAACACGAACATTTACAGATTTTTCACGTTCAAAAGTATGGAGAGTGTGACAATCCTCGGTCATATGGTCGTCATTTCGATTTCCACACTGTCCTTGAAACTTCTGACATTGAACAAGTCAGAAATAAGGTTAAAGAACTGATGGGGTTACCGCAATGACCAGCATCATACCACGCTACCCAACCGGGACACTTGTGAAGTTGTTCCCCAATGGTGTCGTTACGGGTGTTGTCGCAAACGTAATAACCGATGAGCCACCGCGCTACTATGTGCAGTGGGACGATGGTACTTACAGCTGTCACGCACAGCGCGATTTGAAACGAGTGGGGACATTGTATGACAAACTGGATTAAATGTAGTGAGCGGATGCCGGAACCCGACGTGTGGGTACTAATATGCAATGATCAATTAGGTGGTGTAGATATGGGCATTTATCATAATGATGAACACCTTGAAGATGATGAACATTGGCAAAATGAACAGGGAGAACCTATTGAAGCATATTCAAGTTGGCCTGTCACACACTGGCAACCGTTACCCGAACCGCCGCAGGAGTGATTTAAGTTGACGAGTTCGTCAGGGATGACGTATACTTAATTTATCAACAACAGAGCGGGTTTGGGAGATGGTCGGATGGGTCAAATGTAGTGAGCGGATGCCGGACGATTATGCCACAGTGGTCGTAACTGACGGTGAAGAAATTGGTTTCATGTGGTATTGCGGTGAAAATAAATGGGATGGTTGGCACGCTGGGGATAGGGTGACTAAGCAAGTGACACACTGGATGTTACCGACGCTACCTAAAGACTGATACTCAATCCATCAACAACAGAGAGGGTGAGACGAAATGAATACATTACTTCCCGGCTACGACCGCCCCGTATCAGAGGCGCACATTGTCGATAAAGAACTGTTACAGGCCGCACAACAGCTTGCACGCAAGCATGAAGATTGGGTGCTCGCTAATGCTGCATTACGTGAGGCGTATGGAAAATGAAGTATAAACCAATTAAAGCGGTAATGCTCCGCAACAATGACCGGATTATCAATGTGGACGGTGTTATCACCGTGACAAACTTTAAAATGAACTTCCTCGATAATGTTGTGACATTCACCGCGACTAAAGAGGATGGTTCGATATCTCAGCGCTGGATCGAGATGAATCAACTTGTTAATAAGGTGGTGGGTTAATGGATATTACCAAAGGTGTACTGATTATCCTGCTTGCAGGGTGGGTAATTGTGGTAACAATCGCCACGCTTCCTCTGGAACTGGAATATAAGTGGCAGGCATGGGCAATCGTTGCATTTGGTCCGGTTGCTGTATTTGCCGGACTGTGGGAGGTATGTGTGAGGGTATTCGGAGGACGTGGGAAATGAACAGATGACTACTTCTTAGCCTTATACCGCTCCACTGCTGCCGCTGTAACTGGCCTCGCTACACAGCGGCAATTTATTGGCTGACCCGGAAATGTCGGTACGCCGTCCACAACCGGCAAATCATCCCAGCGGAATACACCTTCACCGAATCCCACATCACGTTTGGCAACTTCAACGTGACTATGGCGTACCCGCTCATCCTGTGACGTTACCCATTTGAAATACTCAATACCGCTGTTCGTCTGACGAATGCGGTTCATATCGCCCTGTATCTTGCTCGTCTGGTCCCGGGCAATAAGTTTGGCACGACGTTCCGTGATACCAAACTGCTTAACGAGCGCTTCCTCGATGTAACTGGGGCGCATACCGTTACGCATATTGGTCATGACAATGTTCTGCACCTGTTCCAGATACTGAGCCGGAATGGACTGAATGAGTTTAGCGTTCTGATATGATGCTGCGCTCAGGTATTCCTGCAGCTGCGTATCGCCACCGTACAGATTGATAGTAAATGAGCGAGCGTTATCCTTTGCCGCAGTCTGTACAAATTGTGAGGCAATGGTTTCAGCCTGACGACGAGCAAACGCACCGAGCCATCGTGTGAGCAACTGGTTAATCGCCGAGGTGATGGTATCACTCCAGCCGTCAGCGGTGTACTCCGGCGCAAGCTGTTTCACCAGCGGAACGATGTTGGCGTCCACATCCTCACGAACAAGCCGGGCAACCTGTTTCAGCTGGCGATAATAATTTAGCTCTGTTTGTCGTGACATGCTTGACGGCCTCGTCAGTATGGTATAGAGTGTACGTGTTAGTTAAATATTATCACAGGAGAAGAGAGATGACACGTAAGCTCGTATACACGCAAGATAGCATTGGCGAAT
>OQVO01000029.1_pt1 | contig 54790 bp, 94 predicted proteins | sample 1691511 | NCBI WGS metagenome assembly OQVO01 (sample SAMN03418254, study PRJEB22391) | human gut metagenome | biome: human-gut; feature: organic feature; material: feces | host: Homo sapiens | place: Tanzania | collected 2013-01 | reverse complement strand
CCGATAATATCACCACCCGGATCCACAACTTTTCCATTCGGTAACCACGGGCGCACACGGAAGCGTAAAGTATCTTTACGGTCATTTGCCGCTACTTTAACGCCTGTACCAACACCGTTAACTTCGTACCAGTATTCATCAACACCCAGCATATTAGCCATCGTCAGCATCCCTGGTGCAGCCAGTTCAGCGCCCCTGTTGTCAAGTTGCAAATGTGTCAGGAATACCCCGTGAGCAATTACCAGTGCGCTTGCGTCTTCACCACCGTCTGCGGCATCCTGTCCGGCGATACGTTGACCTGTTGGTGTAAGTAGTCCATTAGCTTTGCGCCATTCTGTGTCACGGAACGCATCAAAAGCAGCGCGTACCCATTCAGCTTTAATCAGTACACCCTGAACAGCAGCGGCATAATCGCGGTCAACTTCCTGTGCGAAAATATGCTGTAAACCTTTTTCAGCGAATGATTGTTTTTCTCGCTTATACCATTCGTCATCTTTAGCCGGGTGATCGCGCCAGTCCAGAACCATGACACGCAATTTACCACGAGGTAATTTCTTGCCCGGTTCCCACTCCAGACCAGCTTTACGATTGCGATAAAAAACGTTACCAACGCCATTAACTGAACTGATGTCGATACGAACGTTGGTGTTAGCTGACAACGACGCTTCGATCAGCTCAGGACGATCTACGTGTGCCGCTTCATCCAAGAAATAGACAGACTTACGACCACCACGACCGATGTTATCGCCAGCTTCGCCAGTAATTGTTGCACCGTTTTCAGGATTGATACATTTCATATAAACCAGATGGTCTTTTTCACGCAGGCCAACAGGACGTAATTCCGGTGGTAATGCGCGGATAATCTGGCGAATCTTTTCAAAAATACTATCCGGGTCACCCAGTTTATCGACAAGCTGTTCTTTACGTGATCCCCAGCCAACTGAAGAACCGGGACGATACAGCCACGCCCACACAGACAAACCACAGGCTACCCAGGTCGCGCCATAGTCTCGCGATTTTTCCCAAAGCCCTTTTTCTTTGTCTTCAAGCGCTTCGTAAACAAACTGAACCATATCAATCTGACGTTCGAACAGGCAGAAAGGCATGTTGGGTGGGTATTCAGTACCAACGTTACGCGGGTCATAAGTAAACGCCCAGTCGAGAATGAACGCTACAGGGTTTGTTTCGTAATACTTTTTCAGTACCGGGACAATTGCCCGATCCGTGCGCATACGATTTAACAGGTTAATACGGTCAATATAACACTGTTTGTAATCTGGTCGTGGCTGACCTTTTCGCCAGATACGTTCGTCGTTTGCGTAAGCATCCCGCCAACGCGGGTAATTATGAATATTTCCAGTAAACTTATTCATGATTATCGGTCCGTTTGTAACTGTTCTGTACAGTTTACCACGGGTGACAGGTGGTAACAGAGGTTTAAAATAATTCTTGACAGATTACAGGCTTGCGGTTATGCTTTAGTTATCAAATGAACAGGGGTAGTGAATCGTGGAAGAATATACGTTTGTAATAGGCTTTATCACGGGTGCTTTAACCGTGTTCGCAGGTATATATGTTGGGTCTAAAATCAGTCGGTAAATGAACAGAGGGTTTAAAGAAGATGAAAGTTAAAATTACAAAATCAAACTGTACTTTCGTTAAAATTGGTGAAGTTACAGAAGTTTTAGATAGTATCAGTGGTCATAAACTATTGTGGTCTAATTCACTCCTGAAATACGAAAAATTATCATGGGTTGTAAATTTCTGGGGTGTGAAATACGAAGAAGTAAAAGATTAACATGATTATATAAAACCGAATATTATTGAAACATACATTCAAGAAAACAAGAGGATTATACAGAATGAAAATCACTAAACAAGAACTGAAAAATTTTGGCGCATGTCAGGAAGGTTTTAAACGTTTCATCATTCAGACTAACAACACTGATGAACCGGTTGAAGTTATTAGTCTAATCGGTGGTAAAAACTTTCGTGATTGTCTGAAACAGGCTAAAAAAGCTGGTTGGGTTTTCAAAGAAAACAATACAGTTTGTTTTGCACCAGGTCATGGAGTCAAATAATGAATGTATCTGATAATCAAAACATGTGGTTTATCCGCAAACCTACTTGTAGTGATAAATATAAAGCTCTTGATGTCCATCATTATATTGAACAATATGAGATTATAAATAAAACACCAAAAGGTTGGCGTGTTAAATGTCGTTACAGCGATAAAGGTCGTGTATTACTCAAAAACTCTTATCACTGTTTTTGTTCTGAAAAAGACGCGCTAGAATTCCTCGCAAATGAGGCCAACAACATGGCGGCGTTGTTAGATGAACGTAAATTAACATATGTTCGTCTATTGTGTGATTGTCGTGATGCGTTAAAAAGGTGATTGAACTATGAAGATATTTCTCAAACGATTATTCTGCAAACACGAATGGTATTTATATCGTACTATCCACGGTGATGAACGTAATTACGCCACTCAGGAACACCGTTGTAAGTTGTGTGATAAACATCGCTATTCAGGTGGTAATTATAATGTGGAACATTTGTCATAAATCCGGGCGCGTACTGTTCACCACAAATGATGAACGGACCGCTATGAATCGTGCTAAATACGGGTGGAGGGTTAAAAAAGTGGATGACCGTTACGAAATTGCAAAACAACATGGAATGTCGATAGAGTTCATCGACTGGTTCTGGGAGAACAAGAAAGCCAGTTCAGGTAGTGTCTGGTTTATCACCATGAGCGCAATGTGGGAAGGATGGAAAGCCAGTCGGGAACAGTTACATGTGGAGACATTGAAATGAGTTTGCTTGGTTTAGTTAGTGCATTTGTAGTCGGTATGATAGTTGGAGTAATGTTAATGGTGTTGATTGTTGTACTGGTAATGCGAACTTAGTTGGGAAAGGTGAAAAGTCAGTCGTTAACAACGTACCAGCCGAAACCCCTGTTAAATTATCGTAAATCCTATACCATCTTCACCAGTTCCACACTACCCTGAAACTATCAAACAGGAGTGTGGAACATGTTCAGATACGTTTTAAAATTACTCGCCATCATTGCAACCTGGCTGATCATACAGTCCGGGTATGACCTTCGTGTTCGTAACCAATGCTCAGACTATCAACGAATTACACGAACTGCGACAATCTACAGTCACGGTATTTGTTACGCCGCAGACAGTGACGGACAGTTTAAAATAATTCTTGACGGTTTACACATCATCAGATAGACTTCAGTTTGTGTAAAACAACTGGAGTTATCACCATGTTTAAAACTGGTCAACACGTAGAAATCACCAGTCCACGACTGTTAGAAATTCTCGCACGTCGCAAATCTCAACCGTTCGGCACTGTTGTAGCGGTCGATCTGCAAGCTGAATACCCGGTTAAAGTTCGCATCACTGACGATACAGGGTTTCAAATCCCCTTCACGTTCAACGGTGAACAGTGCAATTACACTTTCTCATTTACTATGAACGGTCATCATGACCATCGTAGCCTGACACCTGATTTAAAAGTGGTGAACGTATGATCTTAGATTACATGATTAAATTATTAGGTTCCGCTAACACGTTGTGGGGTGTTCCACCACAAGGAATTATTACTGATCGTAAACAACCACATCGTAAAACAGGTATTGCAAAAGCCCGGCGCGACGCGAAGAAAAGAAGGAACAGGAAATGAAACTATCAGAAGCACAAGATTATCAGCGTAGAATTTCAGACCTCATTAAACAGTTAAACTGTACGATACACGAAGCCTCAATCGTCGGAATTAATGTTGAACTTGATTTATACGAAGAACAAAAACTAAGTGGTGTAAACACTGTTGTTCTTGACGGAAAAGTTACTATCAAACCACAGGACATTGAACTATGAACTTCTTTAAAAACGCAATCGTTTATCGTCTGACTAATCCTATGGTATTAATGGCCCAGTTACCAACACTGGAAGACAGTCTGTGTGCGTTTCAATTCAATCCGTGCGGTTCACAGGATATGGCACGTACTGGTTGGGTTCCGGCAACTGAACAACATCATACACTGGTTCACCAGGCTAACGGGCAATATTTGCTGACCATCCAGAAACAGGAAAAGATTATTCCGGGTCCGGTCATTAAACAGCATCTGAACGCGCGAATCGCCAAACTGGAAGCTGAACAGGCGCGTAAACTGAAGAAAACAGAGAAAGATAGCCTGAAAGATGAAGTATTGCACAGTCTGTTACCACGAGCATTCGTTAAAAACAGTCGTACACAGTTGTGGATTGATATCACTAGCGGGTTGATCGTGGTTGATGCGTCCAGTGCTAAACGGGCTGAAGATGCATTAGCACTGTTGCGTAAATCCCTGGGTAGTCTGCCAGTCGTCCCGCTGACGATGGAAAACCCTGTTGAACTGACAGCAACGGAGTGGGTACGTTCAGGAAACGCACCAGCAGGTTTTACAATGGGTGACGCTGCTGAACTGAAAGCGATCCTGACTGACGGTGGTGTTGCACGCGTTAAAAAACAGGATTTAACCAGTGACGAAATAGCCACGCATATTGAAGCCGGGAAAGTTGTTACAAAACTGGCGTTGGACTGGCAGCAGCGGGTAACGTTTACGCTAACTGACAGTATGACATTAAACCGTGTGAAGTTCTGCGATGAACTGGTGTTACAGAATGACGATATTGAACGTGAAGATATGTTAGCCCGGTTCGACGCTGATTTTGTACTAATGACAGGTGAACTTCAGGCGCTGATCAAACAACTTATCACTGCTTTGGGTGGGGAGGCGAAACGTACAAGTTACTGAAACAAAGTTTAAAATAATTCTTGACGGATTACACAGGGAAGTGTAAATTACTCACATAGACAACAAAATGTGAGGAACTGGAAAATGACTAAATCTAAGATGAAAAAAGTGCTGAAAACCTGGATGGAAAACTACAACTGTTCTCTGGAAGATGCTGTTATCATCGCTCACAAAAACCACCCGTCACTTTCCGCAGTTATCGCCAGCGCTGAAATGGATCTAATGGTTGAAGGTTTATTGAATGCTGCTGGAATCTGAAAAACAAGCCGTCGCCCTATTTGAAAAAATGGGGCGTTTTTACGTTGAACAACGACTGAATGAAATTAGTGATTCAGCTACTGAACGTTATAACAATTGCCGTGATATTCCTGGTGGTTGGTGTGTGATTGATTTTATGACACCAGATGAACTATCAGAACGTCACATATTGTTATTGGCTTTGACACTATGTACCGATCCGGTTAACGAAGCACGACAAAGAATTTTGCAGAGACGTTTAAAATAATTCTTGACGGATTACACTGTTTTACCCTATAATTATCTCATTGAAACAGACAAGTTAGGAACTGGAAAATGAAAAACTTCGAAACTAAAGCAGAGTGTGAAAAATATATCGTAGCTGAATATGGTGAATGTGCTTTTCAGGTCGGTGTAATTTTCGCTTATCGTGTAAAACCAATCGAAGCAAAAATGTTTGGTTTGGTTGAAGGTTCTTATATGTCCAGTAACGAATTTGATGAAGCAACAGGGTACGGTCGTTAATGAATTATATTCCAAAATGCCTTCGTGAAATACCGAAGGTAAAACAAAAACCCCGTAAACAAGCGATAAAAGAAGCGAAAATTGAGGCTTTCAATATCGCCATTTCTATAATCAACGATAAATGTCGTATCGAAAAATCTGATCGCATGAAATCAAACATGTTTTCAGCAATGAGCGAAATAGCGATTTTACGTGATAAGCTCTAAAACGCCCCGTAAGGGGCTTTAACACCTTCAGCAGTACACTTGCACTACTCAACCCTGTTTATCGAAAAAGCAAACGGTTTCCGGCACGATTTAAGCCGGAATAACCGCCTATTTAAGCGCATTCTGATACAGTTGCGCGATATCGTCGATGGTTGCACCTTCAGGAACACTCTGAACCACGTTACCAACCACACCAGACAATTCCACCCGGTCGATACTGTTACCGGTGATCTTATCCAGTTGTTCAGACGCTTTTGCACGAGTTTTCGGGTCGAACAGTTCACGCGTCACCAGAATGTATCCGCCCAGCATGTAACGTTTGTAGCAAACTACGTACTGTTGCAGATGGCTGGGGATATCGTCGGTACTGTTCACCCACAGGTGTTTCGCTTCTGTGTCGTCTTCACCAGGGACGATAACGCGTTGACAATACGGTTCCAGTAATTCTTCAGCCGTGCTTGCCGCTCGTTTCCACCACTCGACACGACTCGTTAACGATTCCCCGACAGACTCAAGCGCATGACTTCCCATCGCGTCCAGATAGTTCAACACCTTCGTATTCGACAGGAGGCGGTGTGCAGTGACTTTAGCTGCGTCAGGGTCTTTATGCCCCGGATAAGCGTGTAAGACGCACTGAGCGTTGCTGAAGCCGTTATTGACACGATCTAACCACAGGTTAGCGAAACGGAGTTGATCAGTTGTTAACTCCAGAGCAGCCCTTTTAGCCCGGTCTGAAATTTTCATAAATTTGTCTCCCATAAATTTTAAATTAGTTTCCCACAGATACCCACGGGTTGTCCACACGCCCTGTTTTACAGCTAATACAATGTTAGTATTAATTTTACAGTTAGTGCACAACATGCACTAATTTTCGACTATATACATAAATACGCAATCCATAATCACAATAATTTCAAAGACTTGCATAAAAACATAGATTACAATAGGTATCTCCCAGACTTTTATTTTAGCTCTATTTACAGCTAATACACTATATGCACTATCTCTATCTTTCTATACTACTTCTTTTTTATATCTATGTTTTCTATGTTATCTATGAAAAGATAATAAAAAGAATAAGATAGGGAAGGGTTGGTTAAAAAGTAAACATGACGAAATCTATGTTAAATATAACTTTAATGCACAATATGCACTATATAATTCACAACGTGCATTAGCTGTACCAACATAGATACACAACGTGCACTAACAGCTAATACACAACGTGCATCTTGCACTAGCTGCTAAAGCACGTTATGATTTACCCGTGGTTAAATAAGAAGGGTGTGATAATGAAAAAGAACCTTTTAGACGAATTGATAGATTTAAAAGGCGGGGTACAAAATGCTGTTGAATACCTTAATCGTCGAGGTGTTAAGGTAACCATTGGTCGTTACAACCAATGGTTAAGCGGTAGGTTTCATCCTAAATATGAAACGATCAGTATTATTCTTGAAGAGATTACTGACTTCACACTGTCACCTTCGCCAGTACAACATTCTGACGAAAACATTGTTCTTAAACACACAATACCGGTTACCGAACTGCGTCAGAAATTACCATACAGGCGTTTTGCTAATAACTACTGGCAACGTGTCAGATACGTTGATTCACAGATCCTGGAAGCTGTTCACGGTCACGACGTGTGGGCACGGTTTGAGGCGATGTGCGGTAATTTTGAATGTGCAAGATACGTGTTACGCAGGAATTTAAACGAACACACCGTTACTGACAGTTGGATTCAGAATGGTTTGCGCCGGGGCTGGATCCCAGAATGTGTAAACGTGATGGTCGATTTGCTTGAAAAATACGAAGGCACCGGAACACCGTTTAACGTGATGGTTTGTGAAGCACCTGTAGCACGAGTGGAAGCACCTGTAGCACGAGTGGAAGCACCTGTAGTCGATGTCAGCGATTTGAAGGAGAAAATCAGACTGTATGCGTTATCACACAACCCGCATTGCGATGTAGATAATATGCCGGACGATGTTGTTTTGATGATGTATAAAGATATGATGGGTCAATAAAGATAGCGGGGTAGTTAGCCCCGCTTTTTTGTTAGTATTCGTCGCTATCATCCTTGTCATTGTATTCGATAAAATGACCCAATCGTTGTAATTCAGCACCTGCCATGAAATAACCTAGTGCGTCTGCTCTTTCGGAATCATTTTTAAATTCAGAAAGCGGATAACGTTCATAGAATTTATTAATCAAAAGTGCTTGATCGAATTTTGTTGCGTCATGATTCTTCATCCGTACACCTCCCGGAAAACGTGCGCCACATAGAGCGCACTAATGATTAGCCAGGCTTTCGAACTGGCGGTTAGTCGTATCAAAATCGTCTACTATTTTGTCCAGTATCCCGTAAGAATGAGAAACCAGCGAGTTAAATTCATCATCACTGGTTACCGGTACAGGGACAAATCTAATCCCGGCATGTGCAAGACTGTTTGCCATTTCAAGACATTTGCGTATTTCTGCAGGCGATACTTTATTCATGTGTTAGTTCCTCCGGGTAACGTTTCAAAAAATTGGTGTAACCACAATATACGACAGGACCGTCATCACCGTATCTGAACATAACCTTAAAACCACGACCTGCTCTGTAGACGTTGAGCACTTTTACAAATACCTGTGGTTTATTTACATCACGACAAAACCTTTTATTAATCAGGTCCGCGCGTAGTTTACACAGTAAGTTATCTACACTCATCGCCACCACCATTCGAAACAAAGACGACCGATCCAGAATGCGCGGTACGGCCCGTCATACCACAGTTTGAAATAACCCCACTTACTGTAACTGTTCCAGCTTACGGCGAACCAGTACCCGGCACATTTTAGTTTCATTACGGGTTTTCCTTAATATACTTAGCCAGTTTTTCACCTTTATTCAATTTCTGAATTAAAAGCGTATCAGATAAAGAACATGGTGGATTAACCACTATCCAGTTATTTTCAACAGTAATTTGATGACCAGCAGCACGTAAACGTTTAACCAGTTGTTCTATTTCTTTCATAATCACAGATCTCCCATCGCTTTAACCAGTGCGTCGTAGTGTTTGTCAAACGCGGTTAACTGGACGTTCGTTAGTTTGTATTTGGCTTTAAACAATTCACGCTCAACAAGCGCGTATAACTCCTGATTACTGGCGTCTGACAGGTGAGCAAGCATGAGTTGTTTTTCAGCCAGGTATGTTACAGCAAACTTCGGATCGTGTCGGACAATTGAAGAGGTGTTATCCAGCAGATCACACAGTTTTATAGTTTTCACCACAGGTTCAGCCCGTGATAAATGGTCGATATCCCGTGCTTTACGCTTAACACGGTTGCCGTGGTGTGGACGACTCACATCAGTAAGCTGATCAACATAACGTGCCACAGTCTCACCGAACTGCGAACACACATCACCCACGGTCACGGGCGTATCTTCAACGACGTCATGCAGCCAGGCAGCGGTAACCATATCCGGCGTACCACCATAGCGTTTAACCAGTTCAGCAACGTTCCGGCAGTGGTTCACATATGGGTCGTTGGTGTACTTACGAAGTTGATCACCGTGTGCTGCTGTTGCGAATTGTTCAGGTGTCATCATAGTTTTTGATAGTGGTGAAAAACCAAGTTGAAGTTTAGTGCTCATATTCAATACCCTTTTAATTTTCTACACTCAGGACAGCGCCATCTACCTTTTTGATAAACTCGCGCATGACCACGTTTACATTTATTGGTTACCAGTGATATACCGAGACGTGACGCTTTAATGTGCACCGCTTCAACGTCCCGGCGAAGGTAATACGCTATTTCGTCCGCACTGATCTTTCCTGCATTAATTTTTAATAACGCCAGATCTCGTGCGGACCATTTCAAACCGTTACGAGGGAACCTGTTAGTCGAATACTCATACACGAACACACCTTTTACGAAGCTGTATGGCGCGATTATTGGCCTGCTGGAGAACCATCTTCCATCCCACAACATCGTGCATATCAGATGAGCACGACTGATTGGAGAATTTGACCAACATTGTTTCAGCCACACCAGCTAAACTATCAAGTTCGCTGGCCCGTACTTCAGCCAGGAAAGAGTCGGTGGCTGGAGTTTCAGTGAGCTCACTAACCCAGTCGGGTCCAAATTCTTCTGCGCACATCTTATCGAACTCACGCTCAGATTCTTTCAGCTTTGCATTCTCCGCCGCCAGAGCCGCGCACTTGGCCTCAAGGTTATCAATCGTGATTCCAGCAGAACGACACTCCCGCAACGCCGTTTCTAGTTTTGATTCAAGTTCAGCAAATTTACGCGCCAGATATTCAGCGTTTGTTTCGTTAACTTTCAGGTCGCCCGGAATACATTTACCACGAAGAAAACCTTCCATTTCATATACAGTCATTTAACGCACCTCGACATCAATTATTAAATCTTCTGGTACTGTCACCACAACGCGGTCGTTTTCGCAAAATGGTGACAGCGGTTCCTCTTCCGGTTGTAAGCGAATGGTAAGTGTTGCCCCGTGGTAATTGATATAGCGTACCCAATACCAATCGTTAAACACTTCAATCTTGTCACCCGGTTTAATATCACGGGCAACGGTTGGATTTATCAGTCGGATAGTCATACTTTCACCTCACGGTTAGAACAGCCACGTTCAATCATCCAATCCTGAACAGGAAAGCGACTACCGAATACTTTTGTTTCTTTATCGTCACAGAAACGCCAGTTTTCCGCTTCAGGCCAGTTTAATTTAACATGGTGTTCTGCCTGTTTTTGATCATCAACATCGACCAAAGCAACAAGCGTTGCACCTTTTTCAACATGTCCTGTACACCACCACGCGAGAATCTTTTCAGTAGGCGGGTAATTGATCGGACGATAATCATCGGTTGGTTGATACCAAGAGATCCATTTCATCAGAACACCTTTTTAATTAATTGATAGATCAGTACAAGAATCGACAGTACCAAGTAAAAAGGCCAGAAGATCGTGATTAGCACAAAACAAATTATTTGAATTTTCCAACCCGGGTTAATTCGTGTTAATTTTGCATCAATGTAATCTAATAATGCATTCAGAACACCCAGTATCAGATACAATGACAATAATTTAATCATTTCTTTTTACTCCCGGTTAGTTTAGCAATCCAACGATTTTCATTAACGCTGGGAAAACTGTTATTGAACTTACACTGACGTTCTTCTTCTTCTTTTGTCAACGGTTTAAATTTAGAACGACAGGTCAATGTACCGTAAATTGATGTTAAGTTGTCTGACATAAACTAGTCTCCTTTAGTGCGCAGGTGGTTTTTCCAGCGGTTTTGCGCCGCGCTGGGCTTTTTGCAAAAACCACAATCCATCATCCCGTAATATTTTATTAACCCCATTCGTCGGTTGCTGAGTCTCACCCACTGCCAGACGCCGGGACCGTTTCTACGAACTAACAGAATCTTTGCTTTACGGTTTTTCATAACCGGTGCTCCTTCAGTGCTTTTAACGCTTCAAACTGTTCAGCAGTAAGTTCAACCAGGACTTTACCACCTTCCTGGCGGGTTGCAGACCATTCACCACGGATTGCTTCCACTGCAGACCGTACCAGTTTAGCGGGTGGACGACGCGTGACTACAGGTTCTTTATCACCTGCTTTAAACTGGCGAATGGCTGCTGATGCGCTGATTTCACCATTCTGGATCCGGCGTTTAAGTTCCAGCGGCATATCAAGAATATTCAGTTGTTCGTAAACGTGCTGAACGGTTTTACCGACCTGTGTAGCGATCTGCTCAACACTCATGCCATATGAACGGAAACGACCGTAAATAACAGCACGTTCAACAGGGGACCACGGTTTACCTTCATTACCTTTTAACAGTGTCAGGGTCTGTTGTAGTTCGTCACCGGACGATTCAACAACATCTACTGTCAGAATCGGCGTCCCGGCTTCAATAGCTGCCAATACGCCACGTAAACGATGCTCACCATCCTGGACATACGGAACACCGTCAACAACCTGTACCACGATGGGTGGAACGAAATCGCCGTTGGTATAAGCCTGACGAAAGTTTTCAATGTGTGCCAGTGCTGCTTCAGTTTCCCAGTAGTTGTCGGTAAACACACCGCGTGGGTTATGTCCTGGACGAATCTTGATAATACGCGGATCAATGCGATATGCGTTACCACGTTTTACGTTGGTTTTATCGGTATCAGACAGCTTGCGAAGGGAGTTAATGTTAGCCATTTGTGTTTAGCCTCATGTGTGTTAACTGAGGCTAATTATCGGGGAGGTTTGGTAATCTGTCAAGAATTATTTTAAGGATATGGAACCCACACAGTTAAACCAGCTTTCAACATGCGACGATGCATATCAGCAGTACCACGCCCACCGGGGAACACAACACCGTATGTAGGACGTGGCTCACCCTCTAACATCGCCTGATTACGTTGATGACCTGCAACAGCGTTATAAGCCCCGTGCTTACCCTGTTTTACAACCGCACCAGGTACAGTCAGATCGTCCCACGCTGCCGGGCAACTACGCACAGGAATACCGTGTAATTGCGCCCATTGCTTACACAGGTTATCAACACCTGACGCACCACCTTCAATTAGTTCGGTAACCGGAAATTGTTTGTGAAGTAGTCCTAACGCGGAAAACACTGCTGTTCTGTCGTTAAAGTCACGACCACCTGTGACGACAATTATCATTGTTTATTAGCCTCAAATACAGCGCGAGCAAAACCACGCGGGGTTAATGAACGTAACTGTTTAGTTGTTTCAGACTTACCACCCAGATATTTCCAGCCCCAGAAGAAACCAATATTAATCGGTCCAGGACGTTTTTCAGGCATTCTGAAACCGTTACCGAACCACAGACATGTTTTCTTCGTGTATCCGTCAAACATCGGCATTTTAGGGTGAAAAGGTTTATCATCTGTTGTCATATAACCGCCATATTCCCACGGATGAAAATAAGCGTCAGGTGTCCCCATCATTTCAGGACGTGATAAAGCACCGACAGGGTTTTCGACCATCCAGGGTACATCATAACGTTCTCCAAGTTCCCGGATTAGTTTTGCGTTTGCCAGTGCATACTGTAGTTCAGCGTCATCCCGGTCATGTTGTGAACCGCTTTGAGCAAACAGGGTGCAATCCGGGAAACCAAAAATAATCGACGGTAAAGGTGTTCCCAGTATTTCCTGCTTAATTGCAAATTGTGGGTCAATCCACTGATTAACGTAATGAAGATTGGGGTGATCAGCTTTAATAAAATATTCCCCGTGATTAGCGGAATCAGCATTAAAACAATAAACCTGATAACCATGTATCGCCCACGGTAAACCCATAATCCCGGAACCGTCGAACAATGACCAGACAATTTTCATCCTTCTGTCTCCTCGACGATCCTCGTGATTTTAACCGGCGCGATTGTTACTTTTCTGCAATTGAAACCTTGATCACGAAGTGCTTTAAGTGCAACACCAGCCATGTAAGTTGAACTGAACAGAGTAGCTTCACTGATATCAACCCAGGTAATCCGGGTATCAATATGTGCATAACGGTCTTCTTTTTTGATTACAGCACCGAATTCAGTCATGATCGTTTTTCACTCCCCACATGCAAGCACCAATTGATGCAGCAGCCGCTAATAATCCAAGACCCGCCAGAAACCACCACGGTGTTTCCGCATGATTACCACGGGTCATTAGTCCGACAATACAAGACGCGAGTGTTACGGATACAAGAAATACAATAACAGTAATTAAACGGTCAAATATGTTTTTCATAACAATCACTCCTTGTTCACTTGATGTACAGACTATAGCGCACACATCTGTAATTCGTCAAGAATTATTTTACACATCCTTGTGCAATGACTAACTATTACTCGCAGGTGGAAAAGGCACTACATTAGCTGTTGACTGAAAAGGGAGAAGACGAATACCCCTGAAACCGTTTAGTCGAACGTTATTTATATTAACAACGTCTTTTTTCACTTTACCACGAAGGGTGGATTTAAACGCCCGACTAAATGCAGTTTTAGTCATTGCTGGACCACCTTCCTGTGTTTTCCAGAGACGATAACGACCATAGAGTTCTTCAGTGTGCACCTCACCATCAGATACCAATTCGCAACAATCTCTGATAAAACTTCTAAGTGGTGATTGTTGATCCATAATTTCCTGACGTTCTTCCAGACTTGCTTTTGGTTCAGTAAACCGTCCGTTTGCACGTAACCGTTGTAAACCTTCAATCGCCCAGTTACAGATCCCCGGTAGTTCTTTCATCAGTCGTGCTTCCAGAGTGGTATCTTCACGACCCAGGAACGAAATGTTGAACGGCAGGATCAGCAAACGGTTAGCCATTGCACCGGAATCATCAGCAAATGCAGGTATGTTGTTAGCAGCCAGTGTCATACGTCCAGGTAAACGACCGTTCCATGCACCTTTATACTTACGATTAACCGGAATCGCATCACAACCTGTAATAGATTTGAAACGGTCCAGAATTCGGTTGCGGTCAGGCCCGGACACACTGTGAGCATCACCAATAAACAGCACAGATTTATCCAGCACAGTTTCAAGTACCGCATCACTGGCTAAACCCTCCAGTGTGATCCCTGCATACGCTTCATCACCTACCAGTGCCTGAATGATGCGACCAATCGTACCTTTACCGGAACGTGGCGCACCAATCAACAACATCGCTTTCTGATAGTCGTACGAGTTGACAAGCATGTAACCCAACCATTCCTGCAACAGTGCAATACGTTCCTGATCACCTTCCAGAGTTGTATTAAGAAACTGTTCAAATGCTGGCGCACGGGCAAACGGATCGTAGCTATACGGTAAAATACTGGTCGTAAAGAAATCAGGGTTATGTGCATCACATTTACCCGTGTGTACATCCAGTATCCCGTTCTGACAAACAATATAGTGTGATACATCAACGCCGGGCCATGTTCCAAGCTCACGATCAGCGCGTGTGAATAAATACGACAAAACCTTGTACGTACCGTTAATTACGTCAGCTTTTGGTTCGCTGGCGAGCATTGCCATAGATATCTGATGTTTCAGTTCATCTTCACTCACACGTTCCCACACGCGACCGTTGAACCGGTACGGCTGTTGCTGGACAAAAATCAATGTGTTGTTTGGATAATAGTTATTAACGAACGTGGATGCGTTAACCGTATGGTTTGAACCATATGCACCTTCACCGGGTTTCACACTCATGTACGCAGGTGTTCCACCATTAGGAACGACGGTAGGCGCTGGTGTGACTGCTTTCATCAGTTCTGGTGTCATTGTCGGTTGACTACGATACACAGTATCACAACGTTCCACAGCGCCCAAAATCGTGTTTTCACGGTAATCCTGACGATCTGTCCATTTACCACGAACCAGCCCAGAACGGTTAAACAAACGTTCAATACGTTCGCAATCTTTCCCTGTCCAGAACGCAAGGTGTGAGCACAGGGCAGCATCAGCGGCAGATGCATTGTAGTCTTTTCCCTGGTCGCTGGGGTATGACACAGACAGGCGTTCAACGTTTGCATTCCACAGATCTGCAAATGACGCTTTATTACCAAATACTGAAGCAGCACTGGACGAATTTAACGCCATTTTAATCAGTTCATCATCGTCTGCCGGACCTGACCAGTCATCACAGGGTGCTGTTGTCCAGCGTGCGGAACGGTCTGAACGGATACGACCATACCGGGCAATAGAATCATGAATGCCCTGGGTATAATCAATATCAACATCGCCATTACCCGTGAGCGTCATCGCGACGAAACGATCACGCCAGTACATTTCCAGCCCGGTTTTCTGGTCGTTCAGACTGTTAAAACCTTCCGGTATGCTGGTATAAGCACAGATGATATGCAAACCTGTTCCTGACTGGCTGACTTCAGTGTAAGCATTTGGAAAACGGTTTACGAATTCATGCGCCAGTGGTGACCATGTGGCTGTTGCCTGATCTACCAGACAGTTATCGACATCAATAAAGAAATAAGGGTCATTTTCTGTGAATACAAAACCAACACCAGACATGCCGTACATTTGCGCCATACCTAACGCGGTGTGATAGTCAGACCAGTCGTTAGGGTTAGTGGTACTGGCTTTATAACCGTGTACCGGGCTGTATGGTACTTTCGTTGGTTTTGGACGATCGGCAACTGTCTCAAGTCGCCACATGACCCACTGTTTACGGTTCAGTAACCCTTTCATAATTTACGCTCCGAACTGACGTTCAGCAGCCATCAGTTTGACCAGGTTGATAGCAGATCGCCCGGTAAGCAGATTACGTTTAACATGAATTTCAGTAACGTTCAGACGTTTAGCAACAGCCTCAATACCGTGGTTATCAATCAGTTTTTGCAGACGTTTAATGCGTTCAGTATTCATTGTTTAATCCATTTTTCAAATTGTGAAGGATGAGTGATGAAACGAAATTCACCACCTGCGTTTTCAACAATCGCACCGAAAGTGGCCTGTGCTTGTGCACGTCTGTCACTCGGGGTCATGTGCCAGTCAGGGCGTTTCATTTCGGCAGCAATAAAGACACCCACTTTCGAACCGATCATATCCGGTGTAACGATTTTGGTTTTAATGCCGATGTAGTCGCTTGACTTCATAACAGCGTTGATTTTCGCACTGGTGTTACCAAGACCATAACGAACCATCATTCCTTTTTCGTTTTTCAGAGCACCTGAGTTATTACGCCAGATACGTTGCCCTGCGCGTGCCGCAATCAGTTCACACTCTTTACTGGTGGCGCTTTCACTTACACCGTCTTCGTGTGGTGTTCCATCAGGCTGATAAAGCGCGTATAACTCGTACAACGCCATCTGACTAATACCGTGACGAATCGCCCATTGTTCAAGCGTTGTCATAATGTTTTAGTCCCACTAGTAAGATATTTAATCTGGTGTAAACAGTCGTCTAACGCATTGTGGTAAGTACCGTCACGGGTAAATTCTTTCGGGTTAATACCCAGCAAATCAACAGCGGTACGAACATCACGGACGTTCCAGAACTTCCACGGGCAACGAACACCAATCGCATTAAACCATGCTTCCAGAATAGTGATATCGAATGTGGAACCATTGCCCCACGGTTTAGCATCGTGCCAGATGAATTTGGCAAAATCTTTAGCAACCTGAACAGGATCGGCAGTACCACCAAAAGCATCTTTTTGTGCTTGTTCTGACTGCTGCGACCACCACTTCATAGTGTCAGGGTCTGTGTGACCGTAAGCGAGCGCATTAAAACCCATTGATGCGTAAAACGTTTCACCAATGTTACCCTGACGATCAAAGTAAACAGCGCCAATTGACAGCACTGCACAACCTGGTTTAGTACCACACGTCTCAATGTCAACCATCAAATCACGCATTACAGTTCCTTACGTTTAAAATATTTCTATGCAGATTACCATCAGATTAATGAACTTGCAACCCTTGCGGCGAGTTCATTAGCTTCACGAGTACGTAACCCCTGAGCGCTAAGTACATCAACACCAAACACCCTGTAAAACATCTTGTAAGCGTCATCAACGGGTATACCTTTATCACGCTGAATACCCGCCCATGTGGTGATCATACTGCGTAATTTACGCTGTGCATCGTTCATTGCCTGAATGTTTTTCATTGCACTGTAAGCTGCAATAGGGGGTGCACCAGCGTTTAACATTTGTTCTTTTACTGCAACAGGGTCACGGTCGATTATCACCACTGCCCGGCGTAATTCTTCCAATTCTTCAGGTGTCAGTTCACGTAAATTACCTTCTACACGATCCGGGCCTGAGCGTTCGGCTTTTTCAGGAATATGACCACAATACGGGCAGCACGGAAGACCAGACGGATAAGGCTTCAGACACGGTGGAATACCATTATCAGGATCACCCTTGTTTGTACATGTTGTATTACTGTTCCCACTGCTGTTAGATGAACGACGATCACGGTCATCTAAAGACCAGTTGTAGTGCTGATCGGGAAGTGGAAAACCACGGGCCAGAAATCGACGAACATTACCGACTTTATCAATAATCAGTGCTTTTTTACCGGGTTTGAAACGCAATGGTCGACCCATCTGTTGTACAAACAAAGAGTAAGATTCTGTTGGACGGTCCATTACAGCGCATTCCATCGCCGGGCAATCGTACCCTTCACCGAATAAATCGTTGTTACATAGCACGAGTGTTTTACGTCGTTCAAAACGTTCCAGAATATCCGCTCGTTCCTGATTGCTGTTTCGTGAGCTGATCGCCTCTGCAGGAATGCCAGCATCGCGAAATTCTTTTGCGAGTGCTTCAGCAGAATCTACGTCACACGTAAACACAACAGTGAGTAAACCGTCTGCGTACGTTTTCCACGTACTGACGGTATCACCAACGATGTTTGAATCTTCCATCGCTTTTTTTAACGCAGAGGGTTTGTAATCACCCGTAGTATGGGAAATCATTTCTGCAGTTAATTCCAGGTCTGTTTCAGCCATGATCAGGCGATAATCAGCCAGGTGTTGTTGGCTGATTAACTCACGCATTGATGGACCGATGATCATCTGATCTGCGTAACCTGACGCATGACGACCCAAGCCTTTACCGTCAGCACGGATCGGTGTAGCTGTAACACCCAGACCTTTAGCGTTAGGGAATTTTTCCCGGCAGTCTCCCCACTGTGTGCCACGTACCAGGTGATGCGCTTCATCGCTGAATACAAGAGACACGTCGTTGTACCATCGTTCGTACTGTTTTGTTCTTAACGTTTGTGAACTGGTAATAACGATGTCAGCGCCGGGGGAATAGGTACTGTAACCAAGCGTTTTCATCTGCTGATTAGTTGCAAACTTAACAGTATCTTTTTGCGCTATAAATCTGTGTGGTAATCCCTGGCGAGCAACAGCCATTGCGATTTGACTAACCAGTTCTTTACGGTGTGCCTGGATGACTTTTACACCGTCGGATTTTACCAGTTCTGCAAGCGCTCGGGTCTTTCCTGCACCCGTGGGAAGTACAAGAATCACGTCATCAGCACCGTTCGACCATGCCTGGCGCACGTTGTTAACGGCATCTTGTTGATAGTGACGAAGTGGTTGTTGACTCACGTATCTTTCCTTCAGTTAATATCGAATCGTGAAAAAAGTTTAAAATAGTTCTTGACGTATTGCAACTTATTCCTCTAACATCTGCATCAACGAAAGGCGAGTGTAAAAATAATTCTTGACAGATTACACAACACCTTTTAAAGTTAGCGATAACCAAACAACAAGAGGAAAACGTAATGTTCGAAGTTAAATTACTTGTAACTGCTCCGGGTCTGGAAACTGCGATCAACAATCTGGCAAATGCTATTGCGACTGGTGCTGCACCACTCATGACTGCTCAGGATGATGGTATCACTAAAGAAACCGTGACAGTCGTTGCTGAATCACTGCCTGTTGTATCAGCAACAACTGAAGATATTGACGATAACGAAACCAGCACTGAAGAGTTCGACAAATGGGGTTTGCGCCACGATCCACGTATCCACACTGACAGTAAATCCCTGAACAAAGGTGATGGTCTGTGGCGTCAAAAGAAAAAACTGGATGAAGCGTTTGTTGACGGTGTTAAACGTGAACTTATTGCTGAAGCAGTTGAAGCAGGGCGTTATACCGGACCTGCAGAACTTGCACCGGGTTATGTAGCACCTGTTGATCCTGCTCCAGCGGTTCCTGCCGCTCCGGTAGCTCCAGTTGTACCAGCAGCACCGGCTGCACCAGTCGCGCCTGTCGAGCAACCTGTAACCACGGATCCAGCTAAAGTTTATAATACCCAGGTTCTTCAGTCAGCACTAATGCAGATGTTTGGACAAATTACGGGTGACCGTGCCGCGCCATTAAGTCAGCGAATCATGGGACTGTATGAAACTCAGAACGTGATGCAGATTGACGACCCAGTAAAACTGAAATCTATCATCGAACTGATTGAACGCATTAACGCGGCCCCGGCTGATGCTGAAAACATTGTTGGTCAGGCTGAATCTGTTAAACAAATGGGTGGGGCATTCTGATGACAAGTCACGCTACCTTTAGTGCCAGTGGATCAAAACGTTGGTTAGCTTGTCCGGGTAGCGTTCAACTGTCACAGCGGATTGATTATGTAGAACCATCATCACCCAGTGCTGAAGAAGGTACAGCCGGGCACTGGGTGTTAGAACAGAAGATTAAAGGTAAACAGCCATTAATGCCGTGTATTGCTCCTAACGGTGTTCAGGTTACTGAAGACATGCACATTTACGCGGATGACTTTATAGCAGATGTTCTTTCAGTTGGTGCGAAACTTGATCCGCTGTTTTCAGAAGTTCGCATTCACATTGACTGGTTGTTACCCGGTCAGTACGGAACCTGTGATTATCGCTGGTATGACTTTAATACTGATACGCTTTATGTATGGGATTATAAATACGGTCATGTTGCAGTTGACGCAGTTGATAACTCACAGGGGGTCTATTATGCACTGGACCAACGTTGCATCGACACTGTTAAGCGCGTTGTGTTCACAATTGTTCAGCCACGGGCTTATCACCCACTCGGACCTGTAAGACGATGGGAGTTTAACCTGGCAACATTGATGGAATGGGCTGAACGATTTAAACACGGGTTTAACGAAGCACATAAACCAGACGCACCTTTAAATGTTGGTAGTCATTGTCATTACTGTCCGGCGCGTGGTATGTGTCCGGCGATGTATGAGAGGGTTTTAGAATTGGCTACTGTTCTTGATGCACCACCATCACTTACGCCAGAAGAAGTAGCGCGTCGTCTGGCACTTCTTGAAGAACTGTATACGCGTTCTTCTGAAGCAAAAACAGCGTTACATACTCAGGGGTTACATTTTGTTCGTATGGGTAAAGTTTTACCGGGTTTTAAACTTGCAACAAAACAAACCCGACGTCAGCTTACGGACGAAGGAAAACTGATCGGTGCTGCACCCATGTTTGGTGTAAACCCTGAAACATTGTACGAACGTAAATTAAAACCATTGTCAACACTGGAAAAATCACTGCCTCCGGCACTTGTTGACATGTGTACGACAAAACCAGAAGGTCAGCCAGTTTTAGTACCTGACAGTGACCCGCGTAAAGGTCACAGCACACTGGCAGAATCTGTTTTTAATAAACCCGTGACGATGCCGACTGGCGCACGTCCACTTTAAAAGAAGGTTAATAACATGGCACAGAAAGAATCTTTTGTAACTCCGGTTGGTCGTCTGGTTGGCGGTTCTTTTTTCGATATCAACACCCATGACCACGAAAACAAACCGTTAGCACCTGAAAAACACAACTGGTGGGTTGGTCTGGCGTTTCCTAAAACAGCGGCGAACTGGTGGGAAGAACAAGGTGAACTGGGTGCGGTATTCCAGGCGATTATGCGAGCGGCTAATTCACACTATGTGAATGGCGAACCACAACAACCTACTTTCGCATGGAAAATTATTAACGGTGACGACCCGAAACATGCGAGTAAAACTGGTTATGCTGGTCACTGGGTAATTGGTTTCTCACGCAACGTGGCTATTGACGCGTGTCCGGTTTATAACGCAGCGTACCAGCCAGTTATTGATAAAAATCTGGCGAAAAAAGGTTATTACTACCGTATCAGCGGATCATCTGTTGCAAACGGTCGTACAGGTAATCAGGCTGGTGTGTATATCAACATGGAAATGGCGCAATTGCTTTATGCAGGTGAAGAAATCATTTCCGGTCCGGCTCCTGCCTCTGTGTTCGGTGCGGCTCCTGCAATGCCTGAAGGTGCACGTCCGATCGGCGTAACACCAGCGGCAGCACCTGTAGCAGCGCCTACACCAGCGGCAGCACCTGTAGCAGCGCCTACACCAGCGGCAGCACCTGTGAAAGTAATGACTGAAAAAGCAGGTGGTGCAACTTACGAACAGTTTATTGCACAAGGTTGGAACGATGAACAACTGATCGCTAACGGTTATATGGTAATGACCACTCCGGCCCCGAATTTTCTCAACGGTAACGGTTACTGATAGTTACTGGAACTGGGACGACATACCGCTTTAAACAGACATGGGGCCATAGTGCCCCATTTACTTATCAGGGTTTTATTATGTCAGATGCTTACGTTCACGATATTGAAAACTATCCTAATGTTTTTCTGTTCGGTGCTATTCACGCGTTAACTGAAACACCTTATATTTTTGAGATTTCACATCGTCGCGATGATCGTCAGGCTTTTTACCTGTTCACAGAATATTTGCGTGAATATCGTGCTGAAGAAGTTGGTTATAACAATCTGGGTTACGACTATCCTGTTCAGCATTCTATTTTGAACAACATCATGTATATCACCAACGCAGACATTTATAAAAAAGGTGATTCGATAATTAACGCTGGTGATGAAAATCGTTTTGCTCATATGGTGTGGGAAAAAGACTGGATAGTTCCCCAGCTTGATTTATATAAAATTCATCATTTCGACAATCAGGCAAAACGAACAAGTCTGAAAACACTTGAATTCAATATGAGAATGGAAAACATTGAAGACCTCCCGTTTACACCAGGGACTTATTTAACCGATTCTCAAATTGATACGCTTCGTCAATATCTGATACACGATTTAAAAGCGACTTTGATGTTTTATAAACACAGTAAAAAGCTAATCGATTTTCGTCGTGAACTTTCTGCTAAATACGGTCGTAATTTCATGAACCATAATGACACGAAAATCGGTAAAGACTATTTCATTATGGAACTTGAAAAATCAGGTATTCAATGTTTCGAACCGGGTAGCAGAAAACCACGGCAGACGCACAGACCATCAATCGCATTGAACAGTGTGATTTTCCCTTATGTTCGTTTTGAACAGCCTGAATTTAATCGTGTTCTTAACTGGTTACGTCAACAGGTCATCACTGAAACAAAAGGTGTATTCACAGATTTAAGCGCAGACATTAACGGGTTCTCGTTTGATTTTGGTACGGGTGGTATCCACGGGTCTATTGAATCTCAAACTGTCAGGTCCACTGAAAATTATGTGATCATCGATCTGGACGTTGCCAGTTTTTACCCGAACCTTGCGATCAGTAATGAACTCTATCCGGCACATCTTGGAAAGCAATTTTGCACCATTTATAAAAATGTTTATGACATGCGTTCCAGTTACCCGAAAGGTACACCAGAAAACGCAATGTTAAAACTGGCGTTAAACGGTGTGTATGGTGACAGTAATAACGTATACAGTCCGTTCTACGATCCTGCTTACACAATGGCTATTACGATTAACGGACAGTTACTTTTGTGCATGTTGGCTGAAGAACTTCTGAAAATCCCTGGTTTGTCCATGATTCAGGCTAACACAGATGGTCTTACGGTTTACGTACCACGAGTGTTTACCGGACAAGTAGAACAGGTTCGTCACGCGTGGGAAAAATTAACCAGACTCCAGCTTGAAGAAGCGATTTATGACGTGATGTTTATCCGCGATGTAAATAACTACATCGCTGTTTACGAAGGTGGTAAGAAAGTTAAACGTAAAGGTGCTTATTGTCACAGTGTTGATCTGGGTTGGCATCAAAACCACAGTATGCAGGTTGTCGCAAAAGCGGCTGAGGCAGCACTGGTACACAATAAAGATATTCGTGATTTTATAACATCACACGAAGATATTCACGATTTTATGTTAGTGACGAAAGTACCGCGTAACAGCAAATTACTATGGGGTGATAAACAGGTTCAGAACATTACCCGTTATTACGTCAGTACAGATGGTGCACCGTTGACAAAAGTCATGCCACCGCTGACAAAATCACTGAAACTGAACCCTGACGCGCCTGAACGCCGCATGTCAGTGTGTAAAGGTTGGTTGACCACTGAGTGCAACGACATGAAACGTTTTAACCGGGCAACGCTCAATTATGATTTTTACATCAAAGAAGCTGAAAAACTCGTTGCACCACTTCGGTAAACCGTATAGAATTATTTAAAACTTATTGAGGCGATAACAATGCATACTTCACACAAATTCGTAGCTGGTTCACCGATTGGTGTCTTTACTCCCGGTAAAATTTACAACCGTGTTGACGGGTTCACCCGTGATGGTCGTTCCCGTGGTTTTTATATTGATGACCGTGGTGAATTCCGTTTAACAGACGACGACATGTTCGAACCTGCAGAACAGGTCCAACTGCGTTTACCACAGATGCCAATGTTTCCGGCCCGTCAGGAACGTCTGAAACTGGCTGCGCGCTGGGGAACGTCTGAAATCAGTATCAGTAACTGGTACAAAGTTGATGACCTGATGAAACCGTGGCGCATCAGTGACGCTATCTGTGGCACTCGTGTTCTTACAGAACCTAATACAACGACGTTTAAACCCGGTGAACTGGCTGAACTGGCTAACTCCCGTGGTTATCTGCTGTCAGAATTATCCGTTCGTTGGGGTTGGCATTACGGATGTGAAACTCTACACACTATCAGCACGGATCCGCGTCGTGTTGCACTTATCTGGGATATGTTAGAAGGAATGAATCGTCATGACTGATTACAGTAAGTTGAGCGATAGAGAGATCGATCGTCTTGTCTTGAATATTATCTACGGTGTTCATGCTGACGATAAAGATATTCAAGGTTGTTGGTCACGGGGCGGTTTCAAATATACCAGTGACGCTTCTGATGCATGGCAAATTATTGTTGATAATGGTATTTCGCTGGAATGTATTATAGTGAATAGGCACGAGAAAACATGGCGAGCGCAATTCAAACCTGCATATGTTAAACATCATACGAACCATAAAAACCCACTCCGTGCCGCAATGATTGTGTTCTTACAGATGCAGGAAAACAACCATGATTAAACTCTGTTACATTGCCGGGCCTTATCGTGCTGACTGTGCGCTTAAAACATCCCGTAACGTGTCACGTGCTGAACAGGCGGGTAAACGACTGGCTTTACAACGTCCGGGATGGTTCCCGGTTATTCCTCACAAGAACACCGAATTGTGGGACTTTGACGGCGGTTTACGCAATATACAACCTGAATACTACCTGTCAGGCACATTAGAAGTTATGCGCCGCTGTGACGCTGTTCTGGTGCTTCCTGATTATCGTCGTTCGTCCGGGACTATTGCAGAAATTGCAGAAGCTGAACGTCTGGGTATTCCTGTGTATTACAGCGTGGAGAGTGTACCTGAACATGGCTAAAGACAACTGGGAAACACCGTGGGATTTTATTGATAACGTTTCTCGTGAATTCCCACTTGTTCTTGATGTGTGTACCGATGGTTCTAACACTAAATGTTCGTTATTTATCACTGATAGTCTGAATAAAGACTGGCATTCGATTGTTCAAAATAATGGTGGTGGGTTCATCTGGTGTAACCCACCGTACAGCGATCCGTCTCCCTGGGTTAATAAAATAATAACCACTGTTCATCAGGGAACTGGTTCGTTATTACTCGTGAACGCTATGACGTCTGCAGACTGGTTTCACAAAGCACTGACACATTGTTCGGAACTATGGGTGTTTAAAGGCCGTATAGCGTTTGTAGACCCTGACACCGGGTTACCAGCAGGAGGAAATGACCGTTCACAGGTGATGTTTGTTTTCGACCCACATCGTATAGGTGAATGTAAAACGAGATCTGTAAAAGTTTCCGACTATCAGAAAATAAAACGACAAGCGTACAGGAGTTATTGTTATGTCCACAATCGTTGAGTTTAACCCTATGGACCCGGCGAAACGTCCCACAGGGCGCTTTGCACGGTTGCCACAAACACGCGAACAGTTTTTTCCATTGTTGAACATGCGAGGGATTAAAACAGATCCACATGGGTTGATAGGAACATCCTTGTTCATGTACCGGACTGAATATCCGGTTCCCGCATCGTGGATTGAAGTATCGGTTGAAGATTTACTGAAGACTGTCTACTAATGCGTTGTGAATAGTTGCACATTTGAAATAAATATCTAACCACTTGTCATTAACATCTGTTGAATCACTTCCTGTCAGACCGTTCAGCCGTGGAAGGTTTTCGGTCTGACACTTCTGAACTAATGCGGCCTGATAAACGGGCTTCTGCTTCGGTAACTCGTTCGTTGTACAGGCGTTGATATTCAGAAGTAAGACACTCATTACGAAAAACAGTATTAGTCTTTTCATGTCGTATTTCCACGATTTTAGTATTCTGCGACCAGTCAGCTAAACCACGAAGTACATCATCCGCCAGTTCCTGTTGTGCCTTTAACCGTTGTTGTTCCCGTTGTGCATCGTCTAAACGTTCCTGACGTTCTTCATTTACCCGTGCTTTATATCCCGCGTGGTAACACGTATACGCACCAGCGCCTAATACCAGAATAGTTGCAACAACGGTGATTAACACGCTACGGGTTGTCATTTGGCGTACCTCGTTGTTTATCTACAGCGATTTTTTTAGCACCAACATACTGACCTATACAGAAACCGAAATAGGTTAACAGCACTGTATCATCAAGTGTGCGATCCACGGCCTGGTAAATCAGAATGCCTGTTACCACAAGGAAGCCTAAAGCCGCTTGTGCGCGGCTTAAAGAGATCCCCCCGGTTGTGTTACGTAATATGCTGAACTTGTCCATGACAGTTATCTCACGCCGGATATTTCGCATGTGGTAACTGGAAGTGTGGACCATCTTTCAGTGTTTTCCAGTCACCACCCCATTCAACAGAGATATTCAGTTCTTTTGCAGCCTGTTTAAATGCAGTGGCAATTTGTTCGTAATACTTCCACTCCCACGACCCGGCAGATGTAGGATAAGCAAATACATCCACGGCGTGACCCGAAATATGGCGACTGTTCATCGTCTGACTTTTACCTGCAGCAACCAGTTGTCGTTGTCGTTCAACAGTTCGTAAACCTTCTGTGATACCGAAATCAACGGGTGATAACTGAAGTGCTCGACGCACGATTTTCACAAGATCCGGGTTAACCCCTTTCAGATTATTTTCACTTCTCTGACTGAATTTAAAGTTACTCATTGCTTACTCCCGGTTTTACGTTGTTCCGCTTTTAAACCTTCAATAACAACTTTCAGGTCATTTGTTGACTGTGTTAGCTCTTTAACACTAGTGAGGATTTCAGCGTTCTGTGTTGCCTGATATTCAATTTTGATGTCGTGAACATCCACTCGGGATTCCACTCGCTTTGCCAGATTAAGCGCCTCGTGTGCATAGGTTTTTGCATCTGCAATATCTTTTTCATTAGAATTGATTTGGTTTTGAGTTACCCCGTAACCTACCAACCCTGTAGCAACAAATGCTATTATAGGCCAATACCTCAACACTGGGTTATCAGACATTGTTCTACACTCCTGGAGACTTAAAGATGGCTAACTGTAATGATTATATCAGTGCTGATGATTTGAAAACAGGCAAACAAGCGATTTTACATATCGAACACGTTGCGAAAAGTCGTGATGATAACGGTAACCCCGCACTGGAAGTAACAGATATCATCCGTGGTGAATCAGTTACTAACCCTACGCTAGATGGTTTTTTTAGTTCGGTAGGTTTTAAACCTGCAGACGGTTCATTTGAAGACGGTGGTACGATTAATCATCGCTGGGAAACTTTATTATATAAAGCAGAAGGTAATTACTATCAATGGATGGGTGTACTACCTAAAGTTGTTCCTGCCGGTTCAACACCTGCGACTACGGGTGGTGTTGATGTTACACACTGGGTAAATCAAAGTGATTTAACATTACGAAACGATCTTAAATCTAATAAAGGCAGTTCAATAGTAACGTCGGCGTCTGGGGTTTCTGCGCAAAGATTGGCATCCGGGTATAATTTCATAGGGCTGTCAACATCAGAAAATGTGATTAATAGTAATATTGACGCAATAAAAGACCCGGCAACTGGACTGTTTTGGGTATATGAAGGTGCTGTTTCGTCACCATTAATTGTCCCTGCAGGTACTGTTCCTCCCGAGCAACCATTGGCAAGGTACACGTCTACTAATTGGCGGTGTGTAGGACTACTTGACGGCTATAAGGAGACAAACGCTAAAAATTACGGTGCTAAATGTGATGGGGTAACTGATGATTATTACGCCTATCAGTTGGCGCTGTACCACACTAAAAGTCACGTAACCCATATTGGCGACGCACGAATTGCCACAGCTACGCTCATTAAACCAGTTGGAGTGAGCATTGTTGGTGCATCTGGGTACGTAGGTGCGCAGCTTGGTAATAATCTTCCATTTACTACTTTTACGTTCGACGGTCCTTACGGTAAAGACACGTACGCTATCGATAACGGTGAAAGTGCTGGAACTGAAGATTCGGGACGCATTCAGTATGTATATCTCCGTGCGATCAATGACTCTAAGGATAATCTTAACGCAGTTAAATTGACCAAGGCCGGGCAGTTGATGGATTGCGGGATTTTAAATTTCTGGAACGGTGTTAAATACGATGGGGGAAGCGCCTACGTACAAATCCACAGAAATAATATTAACTCCTGCAACTGCTGCATTGATGCAGCTGGAAGTGAGTCACATATCACCAATAACCACGGGTATAATGACAGCATACGTACTTCTGCACAGTTCAGACCTGCTATTCTTATCAGAAGTGCTGGTAACATCGTTACTGAGAATAAATTCTTTGGCGACGGGGCAAATACCCCAAAAGGAGTAGAGATATGGGGTCCGGGTAATGTGGTGGCAAATAACGTTTTTGACGCTTTTACCGACATTGGGATCCTGATAACCTGCAATGACGCCTCTGTCCTGCCTGATAATAATTTAATATCAGGAAACCTGATTACGGGGATTGGTGATTCGTCTGATACGGCTAATACATTCCGAGCAGGAGTAGTGGTAAGCAATTCTGGTGCGGGGGCCGGGACTATAACAGGAACTGTTGTATATGGAAATAGTATGTATAACAAAAGAACAGACCGACAGATGCAGTATGGAGTAGTGATAAATGCGATATCTGGTTCTTTTCCTGATTCACGGACCATATACAACACTTTGATTACGGGCAACACTTTCGGATTCGGGATTACCGGGCGGAAGGTGATTGCTCTTGGGGCTAACCATTCAGGAAGCAGAAGTAACAATAACTCCGGCGTTATTACTGAAGCAATTGGGAGTGGTACGTATTCAAACGGAGCAGTGATACAACATGGAATGTCAAGACCACCAGAATTTATAGAGTTCACACTTATAGATTCTGGAAATCCAGTTGCTATTTCATTCTCTGCGGTAACTGATACAACATTTACTATTATGATCAGAGATTCTTCTGGAGGGATAAGCGGAACCCGTGCTGTTGCATGGAAAGCATCAAGATTAACGCCTTAAAACAATCCCCGCCGAAGCGGGGTTATACTCAATCATCCTGATAATAACGTGCATCGTAATTGATGCACGTTAAACCTACCTGATAATTGTTATCCCTTCCTGACGGTTCCATACTCTGAACAAGCATCGCTAATTTGCTACGTTCGTTATCAGCACGGATCACATATGCGGTACGGTCACGTAACCACCCCGTGTAAATTTCTTCAGACGGTTGATAAGCCATTACCACTGAAAATTCATCATCCCCGGCAGTTACAGGAATATTTTCAAGTGTTCCCAGTCGGTGGGTTAACGTTATACTGTATGTATTACCCGTGGTGAACGTAACAGGATCACTAAGAATAAGCGTTAAACCGTCAACATCGACTACGACACCTTCGTGTTGTTTCATACGGGTATTATCAATCATGTCCACACGCATACCCGGGGTAGCCTGTAACCCGATACTAAGCGCTGTGCACTCATGAGTGATACGCTGATAACGTAATTTATTCATCTCACGATTAGCACGGATGTTTGCAAGATATCGCGACTGACACGCAACAAGGTCTATCTTATTAAGGTTTGTTTCTTCACCTTTAGTTACATACAAATATGATTTTTCATTGTGATCGAAGTATTTAACCTGAACGCCCGTATATTCTTTAGGTGGTGCGAAAGAACGTGTGCGTTTATCACTGTCAGGGATCTTAAACGCGTGACCAAACTGCATTGCTGACTGGTCCTGCGGTAATTCAGGCCAGAAATACAATACACTACCGATCTGATACGGTTTAACATTCACCGTGTTACAGATAGTGTCCAATCCTTCTTCGTACGTCGTACTGTTGTTATCAAACGTATAACCAACTTCAATTGCTCGTTGGTCACCAAAATATTCAAGAAGTTGTGCCTGAACAGCATATAAAGCATCGCGATCAATAGTGTCCAATGTGCGACGACCAAATAAAGGATCTGTGTGCATTGACATTACAACGTCTGCAAAATTACTACTTGCAACACCGTTATACACACGTGTTGCAATCATGTTTAATTTACGTTCTTTTTGTTTCAGTGCCGCGTTTGTTGCTTTCGTCACGGTGTGAATTAACGTCACATCACCATAGGAGCGCGGAGAAACGTTCGTGATAGCGTATAAATCGCGCCACTTGATGTTGTCAACAACAGACCCTTCGAATTCTTTATCTGTGTCTGACAGTCGTCTTACAGACACATTGACAGGACCGTCAAAAGGGTTGTCCACAATTAACGAACTGCCTACAGCTTCTGTATAGCGACCACTGACAGACATAGAATGTGTCACATTCGCCTTCACACCGTTCGGGTCCGACAAAACTACCTGGAAGTCACAGGTAAACGGATAAATGTCGCCATCAGTTTTATACACACCATTCTGTGCATAAAGATTAATCATCAACTTATCCGCACTATCAATCAGATAAGGTCCGACAACATATGGCATGGTACTGTCAAGAGACGGTGAAAATTTGTATAAAAAATTTCCGCTTCCTTCAGTGGGTTCAAATTCCCAGTAACCGTCGTTTCGCAAGTAAGCCTGTGTATATGCAGCCTGACCACTTTCAGACAGAGCATCCCAACCATCACGACCATTAGTATCAATGATTAACGTATTCTCACCTGCATAAATAATGTCATATTCACCAGACAGATCATTACGTACATACGTGTTTAATGGTAAAGTATTAGGTGTAAAACTGTAAAATTGCGATAAACGTATTTTACTACCGATTGGTGCACGTTCCGACCAGTCAATCGTAATGTTATCATCACTGGTAATCGTAGTGTCAATTTCACCAGTGCTGTAAATTTTAAAACTCGCTTTGCTGATATCAGCATAGTTTGGTGGCTTGACTTCAGATCCGTCTGCTTCGTTCGATGACTTAGCAACCATGATCGGAAAAGTGTTAATATCAATTGCACCACCGATATTCATATATGGAGAACCATACCCTGGTGCATTACCTTTTTTATAAAAGTCTAATTTTTCACCGCTGATATTTACAGCAGGTGTAATACCATCACGAACGTCTTCGACTTCGTATTCACCAGCACCCAGACACAGAAACTGAACTTCGTATTCTGTTCGGTCAATGAAGATTCGGTAATCCATTAACAAATCAGGGTATGCCAGTACACGACCACGAATATCAGAGATACGCTCACCCGGTCGCGAAGCATTAGTACGCCCCTGAAGCGCGTTGTTAGACGACGCTGAACGTGAGTTCTTAAGATTAGCCGATGCACTGGTATTCGGCATGAACAACTTTAAAATGGGGTTTAAAATTGTGCTGATAACTTTTGTTATTGCACTAATCACCCCACCTTTTGGTAATTCATAAATATGATAAACAGCGTCAGGATCAGTCAGTACGCTGGGATCAGTAACCCATTTCTGGGTAATGTTTTCGTCGTTTTTATAAATCAGTAACCCACGCGGACGAACTGTACCCACAGGCCAGCGTTTCAGCACCCATTCACCAAAGTCAACGTTATCCGCGTGTTCAACAGGATTAGTGTGATAAATGACTTTAGACACTTTTCATTCTCCAGAACGTGATTTCTTTATGTGCTGTCTTGATTATACTTAAAGGTGATCTGATTGTCTGTCCTGGTGAATCACCAGGTGGCTGATAACAATGATGAACCATTCCACAATCCCACACGCCGACATGAAAACCGCCTGAATATCGGTTCTTCATCAGTACAAGCGCGCCTTGTTCCGGTGTGGTAATTGGTGAAAAACGTTTTCGCATCCATCTGACAAACGCAATATCCCATTCATCACCTGAAACAGTTTTCAATACGTGTGGGTAATTGTGCACCTGATACCACTGACTGACCTCGTGTGTACAATTCCATTTATCAATATCGTAGCGATCACCGATCATGTTGCATACGCCAGCAATGTAGGAAAACGTTCGAACGTATATGATTCACCTGTCCCGGCGAAGTTTGTAATAGGTGGTGATGCTGTGAACGTACAACCCTGTGGTTCGGTAGTAATGTCACCAGATTCCAGAAGATATGGCCCATCCTGAATATCAGACATGGAACCATCTTCACGGTAAACAAATGTTCGTAACTCAACAGATGGTTTTTCATTACTGTCAAGCGGAATTAAGTCCAGATATACACCGACTACTTCATTCAGATCCTGAATGGTGAATGAATAATCCTGTGATAAATCGTTTTGTTTATTCGCCTTCTTGACGGACATCGGAACGTATTCGTACTCATATTCCTTACCGTCTTCATGTACAGCGATAAATCCCGGATAAACACTGGTGATGTATAGCGGATTAGGCCATGAACTATGATTCAGTTTCACACCGTCAACAACACCTTTACCAGTTGTTGCGACCGTTAATAATTCACGCAGTTCGTCTTTCATTCTGGTGTCCACGCGTTATTTAAGAGTAGGCCAGTATCAATAATTTCTTTAAGGTAACAAGCAGCGTAATCACCCTGGCATTTAGTGATTAACAATCGTGATGCCATTGCGCAACGGTCGATTACAGGAACAGCTTGTAACTGTAGATCGACAGATCCTTTCCATCCTACAACAGAGGATGACGGGTTGCTGACAATCTGAACAACGTGTTCCTGAATCAAACCGTTCACAAACAGTTGCATCACAAACCGCTTACTACCTTCAGCGATTTCCAGATTATAAAAATCGTCCCACCACTGAAGCATCGCAGGACTATATAACTGAATTGTACACGATACCTGAGCAGGGCCACCAAAGGCGCTACGACCTAACCGTGATAGCGTCCCGGAAATATCAGATTTAGTTACACCCCACGGTGGACTATAACTGTAATTATCACGCTCAGGTAACACCATTTTCGCGCCGTACTCAAGCCGTGGTAAATCATCTGTATTGCTCATTATATTTTCCTGTTCGCATCATAGTTAGACCTGAACGCTTTATTCGTCTGACTGTACGGGTCATTCCATTGTGCCGCTGATTGTCGTGGGAATTCTTCACCTATGATAAGCACTACGTCATCCCGTGTTAATCCTTGTTTCACCTGAACACGTTCACCACCGTAGTTATGAACCTGAATATTAGGTGATGAGCCACCTTCAGATCCGGGGGTGTATGTCCCACGATTCATTGCTTCCAGAGTGCTACGATAACGACTGGTAGCCTGTTTGGTACTGACAAACTCACCATTACTCAAACGTGCGTTTATACTGTCACTCTGACCTGTACCCGGACCTTTAACATAACCACCCGTTGCAAAACCTGTTGCAGCCACAGACTGAATGTTACCTAACACGCTTGTTCCATATGACAAAGCCTGTGCAATGAACGGAATATTCGCCGGGAACGGCAACGCCATAGCCTGGCTAACTGCTGTCCACAGGTTAATGCTTGCCTGTGCAATACTAAAGGCTTTAGACAGTGCAAACATCGCTTTATACGCGTTTGATTGCTCACCTTTAGATTGTGCCAGACCAGCAGCCATTTGACCCAAAAAATCAGCACTGGATTGTAGCAACAAGCTGTAATTAGCATTTGCAAGATTCGTACGGGCTTGTTCCCCAGCCTGTTGAATCTGCGTTTTCATATCCTGGTATTGTTGCTCGTTGATTAAATCTTGTTCACGGGCTTGTTGTATGACAGTAAGGCGTTGTGCTTCCTGCTGATTAACCTGATCAACCTGTGATTGATACGGGTTTAACTCACCCTGTACATCGGTTTGTACCTGTGAAACCTGACCAGCTAACTGTTGCGCCTGTTGTTGACGTTGCAATGCAGCCACATGTGCATCAACAGCGGCACGTTCAGCATCAGTTGCGTCTTTATTCAGTCGTGACTGTGCTTCAGCCTGTTGTGAAGCCAGCGTTAACTGTTGACGTACCTGATATTCTTTCTGATACGTTGCTGTAAGTTGTTCAACAGACGACCCCTGTGTTAAAGCAATCTGAACCTGTTCGCGGGCTAACTGAACATCATAATTACCAGCATTGATTTTATCCTGAAGCGTTTTCAGGTATTTCTGGTTAGCAGCCTGATTACGTTCCAGTTCTTTCTGTGCACGTTTAGCCGCAGATGCTTCAGCACTGGCTAATTTCTTCTGGTTTTTTTGATTTTCTTTATATTCTGCCTGTTGTTTCAACAACGCAGCATAGTCTGCAATCTGTTCCTTCGTTGCTTTATTACCCAGTTTCTGACTTGCTGCCAGTTCATAGTTACCGTCAGCAAGCGCCTGGGTGTAAGTGATCTGTTCTTTCAGGTTTTTAATCTGTTTTGCAGATTCGGCATCAGGACGTCCGGCAGCCTGAGCAGCCGTAATACTCGCCTGTAAAGTGCTTGCCTGATTTGCAAGATTTTCAGCAACACCCTTACCCAACGGAGTAGCCTGAACAACCCCTCGTTGTGCTTCTGCTTGTTGTTTTGTTAACTGAACATCAAGTTTTTTAAGTTCGTTTAATTTCTTCTGTGCAGCGCTTGTATCACCAACAAATTTTGTATACCCACCAATTGACTGTGTTGTATACCCACGCTGAATTTGTGCTTCCAGATCTGCAATTTCTTTCAGATTGGCTTCACGTTTTGCGGTAACACTGTTCAGATTGTTAGTGGCTTGTGCCAGTTTGTCAGCACCTGCAGCGGCTTTTATTAACTCTGTTGTACCCGATACACCACCTGCTAACAGGTCCAGGAATTTAGCCAGGAATTTAGATGCACCAATCTGCTGATCGAGTTCAGCGATAGCCACGGACAGGTTGTTACGTAACGCAGTGGCAGACTGATCTACAGAACGAGGAAGTTTATCGAACTGTGCGCTGATTTCATCAGTCGCGTTGTTTAACAACAACAGTTTATCACGGGTAATTTCACCATCAGAACCTAACTGTTTAAGTTCCCCCGTGGTAACACCCATTTGTTTAGCCAGCACCTGAAGAACAGTCGGTAATTGTTCAGATACAGACCTGAATTCATCACCCTGTAACCGACCAGATGCAAACGCCTGTGATAACTGGTAGATTGCGGCTGATGCTTCAGCACTGGATGCACCAGAAACACGGGCCATTTTCTGTAGGTTATCGGTGAACTGCAGAATAACCTGGTTACTGATCCCGGCATCTTTACCAGCAGCGGCAAAACGCTGAAAACTGTTTGCCGCTGCGTCAATATCGGTTCCGGCCCGGTTAGCCTGTTGTATGAGTTGCGCGAAGATTTGCTGTGATTCAACTGATGTTGCTGTATATAAACTGATACGGCTTTGCAACAGTTCAACTTTCGTTGCTGTGTCTACAAATGCTTTACCCCAGTCGTAAAGTGACCCTGCAATCTGTAAACCAACAAACGCTTTTGCACCAGTGACAAGTGTTTCAAGAGCGCCTTTAGTTTTTTGTGTTGATTGATTAGTGTTATTCTGCTGATTATCAAGTTTTTTAAGACTGTTAGTCAGATCGTCAATTGCTTTCTTTTCATCAGCAGTTGCTTGTTTGATAATTTTGGCTAATTCAGCAAATTTCTGTTGATTATTAACAGTCTGACCAGCCGCACGAGCAGCAGCACCCTGTGTTGCTAACAGGCGTGATTGTTCCTGTGCTGCTTCACGAGTAGCCCTAGCTACAGCAACAGCTTTAGCAGCCTGATTAGCTTGTTGTTGTGCCAGTTGCTGTGCTGCTTTTGCAACCTGCTGTTCAGCCACAGATAACTGATTGGCAGCCTGTGCAGCAGCTATGGTTGATTTTTCAGTCTGATCTAACTGACTGTTAAGATTATTAAGATTGCGGTCAGCCGAACCGGTGTCAATCTTAATATCAATAGGATATTGTGCCATGTTGGTTAACCTTTTCGTGAAGCATGTACACAGTTTAACACGTTAACCATAATATATGAAAAAGCCCGGAACTAACCGGGCTTATGTTTATTTTTCTTCATCTCGGCAACTCGTGCAGACCGTAATGCTATCAATAATTTCCACAAGAATTGTACATCAACGTTATACACCCGTGCATAACGCTCACAAGCAACCCAATCAGCTTCCATAAGATCCAAATAAGCATTCCAGTAAAATATAGCATCAGGTCGCAATTCAGGACGTTTCTGTACAACAACCGGAACAGATATACCACGAGCAGCCGCCCCTTGTGTAACCCAGTCCAGGTCGTCCCCGTCTGTCTTATCGTTCCACAAGAGGAAGTCGATCAGTTTTTTTCAATCTGTTTTTCCCATTCGTCCTGGAAGAATGCGGAATTAATTGCGAACTGAATAACACGACTGTAGATCACCTGACCGAAACGTTCATCACTTAACAGTTCAATAGCTTCTTCAACACTGAATGGTTCCGGTTTGTCATCTTCACCAATCAGTTTCCAGTCCAGCATAAGAACGTTAGCCACGAACTTAACACCTTCTGGTGTATATTCCTGATTCCACAGTTTTTCAAAGAAGTTTTCAGACAACACACCGTTCTGTTTTACATAGTCCGCGACTGTTACGTTATATACCTGGTTAGCGGTGTTCAGGTTCAACACAGTGATACTGAAATTTTCATTTAAAATCAGTTCAGCAGAAGACTTCAGCACTAATGGAGAAAGTGCTTTTTTCAGATGGTCAAATTTTGACATGGTTTTTACCTTTTATGTAGTAGACGATTAGATAGTAATAGTTCTGTACAAATTACGCAACAAAAAAGCCCGGCGTTAACCGGGCAACCACTACCATCTACCATGTCATGCTGTAGGCAAGTACGGGAACAAGCTGAATCCAATCATAAAACCGATCGACTCTTCTTCGTGGGCGTTACCGCTAACAGTGACTTTCACTTTTTCGCCCGTCGCAAGGTTCTTGGAACCGTCACCCAGTGTCATAGCGGGGATGTTAACCACAATTGCACCGTCACCGTTTACCCCGGCAAGTTCGAAGTTAACGGTCGCGTTGTTACGGATCGCAGCCAGTACAGCACCGTCCGTCATCACCGTTTCAGTTTCCATCGTGATTTCCAGGTTACCGATGTTGGTAAACGCAGCACCCATCACGCCCAGCACGTTTTCACCTGACACGTTGTTATTCACGGTGACAGTAACGTCTTTCAGGAACGTACTGAGGCCACTATCATCAATCCCGGTCAGTCGTACACGGTTCAGGTTCGTTACGGTGTTGTACGCTTCGTTAGCCACGAATTCAACATACCCGGAACCCGGTAGCGCGGTTTCTGACGGTGCTGATAAATCCTGTGCTACAAACGTCAGATCCATTGTCATTTTTTCAGTCAACGGTGCGTTGATCGTCATCTGGTTTGCAGCTACAGCACGCGCATATTCATAAATAACAGGTGTCGTGTTGTAACGTGCTTCCATTGTGTATTCAGTTTTAACGAACTCTGCAGAGTCAACAGGAACGTTTCGAACAAAACTGGAAACAAATAAACGTACAGTTTTACCTGTACCTTCTTCAGTGGTGAATTCACTGTTAGCGAGAGTCAGAACATGATCACCAACCATAGTCACGCGGGCCATTTTACTGGTAACCGACTGTGTTAGACCGTCAATATAAATATACTGGCCAGGTACTAAACCCAGTGTGGAAAAATCTAGGGTGGTAGACGTCAACTGACCATTACTATTAACAGCGATATCACCAGACGTTGCAGCATAACCCACAAGATACAAACGAGCTTCAGCAGGCGGTGACGCTTCGGCACTAAGCCCTGACACGTTGATAGCCGTAGTGGTACTACCAGCGCCTACAGTTTTCAAACCGTTGTTTGCAGCCAGTGTAAAACCTGTTGCATAAACCAGTGCACCTTCAGGCAATGTTGCGTCAAGAGTAGCAACGTTATAAGCGTCAGTATCAACACTGGTAACGTCAATATCAATTGCACCAGCACCGACCCATTTACTATAAAGTAACCCGTCACCCCAGTAGCGGAACGTATCAAGTGTCAGGTCTGTCTGAAAACCCGGTGCAACTTCAACGTTAGTTACCGTGCCTTTACGTGCAGATCGGTCCGTACTGATCGGTGTACGCTGAGTCTTTGTAATATCAGCACTATAAGAACTGATTTCGTTCGGTTGTTGAACCGTCCAGGGTGTACCAGAAACAGGTTCACAGACTTTTGCCACACTGAGTCGTGTTGCGTTTACATCAGCCGCAGGTGTTTGCGAACATTTAAAAATTGATTCAGCCATTGTTCTAAGCCTCGTTTGATTGCAATCATTCGTAGTTTAATATATTTCTTCGTATTCGTAACTAAGTACAACGTTTGTTAAAAACCACGCGTTATCACGACCCTGATGACGAATATCAACACTCGTGTAAATTAACGGGCGATCCTGCCAGATACCTTCAAATAATTTTGCAAGCCGATCCGCAATATCAATACTCAAAGTGTCCATACCATACTGAGCAGGTGTGCGTACCTGTAAAAAAACATTTCCTGTTCTTAAACGACGACGACAAACACCTTCCCCACCCAGCGTGGTTATTGTCCACGGACCGGGATTGTGTGTCAGAATCAGACCGGGTTTTTCTGTAGTGTCATCAGGGAGTTGACCAGAAGCGATTGTAAATCTGTCAGGCGTAATTTCCACGGGGAGATTCGCCAGAACGCGATTATAAACAATTCCTGAAACATCTGAGAGTGTCATCACTGATTAAACCTCACCATTATTCCGGCTTTTAATATAGCACGTTCGACAAACCCGGAAGGTGTCTGTGTACTGCTACCACCATTGAGAACCCCAATGTAAGGAACGTTGTTAGTAATATGCAGTTCCTGACCATTAACTTTAATACTGCTGATAGTGACCGTATCCTGTTCGATACGTGCTTTACTGGCTTCAACATTACCTGTTGGTGTATCAGGACTATTAGCGGGTTGTCCCTGATCGAACCACCAGTTGTTACTTGCCCAGCCTATATCCACAGGTGTACCGTCAGGTGGTTCACTGACAAGAATGTTACGTAACGTCAGGACATACCGGATGACTTCACGATCGGTAAAATCTCGCAGGTCGGCTTTAATGTCTTTAAAGACACCTGTTATCCGGTTTATATCGTTAACGTTAGCCTTAGCCATATCAGGCCGCTCCAACAGGGTGAATAAATGCCATATCATCCCCTAACAATCGTGGGTTTTGACGATCAAGAAGGCGATATTCTTTACCACGTTCATCAACCACAACATCCCCCCGATCGGGAACGAATCGTGGTTCAAAACTCTGACTATCCATAATTACCATCGTCGTAGTTATCCTGGTCATAGTAGTCGGATCCCATTTTTCTAATGGGTAAATATAACCACGACAGGTGTGTGATTCAGTAACGGTTGTACCCGGTAATGTAGGATTAGACGGGTTGGGAACTGTTGTCACACGTTTTACCGTCAAATCCTCACCTACTTCAGCAAGTGCACGAGTAACACCATTCAGGACACTTTGACGTTTGTCTGCCATCACCGTTCACCCTCGTTAAGTGCACGACCACCGCTTTCAAGTGTTACAGGTGGGTTGTCGAACTGACCACGTTGAATAGCAGGTTGCATACCAGCGCCAGTTAATGTAGCTCCACCAACACCCATAAAACCACCTAACAAACCACCACCTGAATCAGCGCCAGTATTAATGCGTAAAATAAAATCTTTTTTAAGTTTATTCCAGGCGTCTGCTGACTGACTACTGCTGAGTGAGATCGGACCTACTTTAATGTCAGTATCGTTGCTGGCAATAGACGCCATATAATCACAGAGAGCGACGCAAATACTGAGAGGATTTGTATAACCGTTGTCAATGTACCACTGAATTTGTTCATCAGTAACATCAGGGACACTGATCAAATAACGAATACCTTCAACTGTAATAGCCATGTGATCACCTGTGAGAAATGTTTTCGTTATATTAGCACGAAAAAAAGCCGTCTTAAACAGACGGCAAATGGCTCTGGGTGATAATGAGGGTTTTACATAACTGGTCATCCACACCTGATGTCCCAACATACCCCTATGCGTGACCCGTGAATAACCAGTTATGTAAAACGACACGCAGTTCAGGATGTTTCACAACATGCTTTACCCACGATTTGCGGCTTTCCCGCCAGCAAGATAAGGATCACCTCCTTATCAGCGAGTGTTTGGGTTGTGGCGGTCGGTGCTGAACCCCGACTTAATGACGATAGGCGTGTACCGACGCCTCGTTTTACTTCCTCCGCTTTCACGGCTTCACCCTAGACCAGCTTTACGAAATCCTCGTAAACCTAACCGCGGCAGATATGACCGGCACGGTGTGCCATATCACGGACCGGCGGGTGTCTCGTTCACCTGATTAACGCATCAGCCTGCGTATTCACCACAACGATAAGAGCACTGAGATGTATGATAATCGTCGCAGCACCACTTTAAACAACTCAATGCTCTTACCTGTTGTGTGCCGGTTACGTTTATCCGGCGTCTTTCGACCGATTAAGTGATAGTGTCTGCTATGCAGTTCTGTCACTGACTTAACAATAGGTCAAGAATAGTTATATGTCAAGCCTTGTGATTCACACCATTCAGCAGCGGCACTTTTACTACTAAACGATTCTGAATTCATCGGCATACCCATAACATAAACGTTATAGGTTTTTGGCGCGTCACGTCGGATTTCAGCAGCTGTGGTTGATGCCGATTCTTCGGTTGCTACAGTCACTGGTTCTTCAATGGTCACAGTAGCTGGTTCAATGTGGCGCATACGCACAAGGGCATTTAAAACAGCCGGGATAGCTTTTGATGTTGATACTTTATCGCCAGCGGACATCTGTTTACCATTCCACAGCATCGGACGGGTGAAAACATATTTCAGTGACGGATCATATGAATTACGCATGATTTTAACCTCATAAAAAAGGGGCAGCATAAGCCACCCCTTAATGATATCACAGTTGTTATTAAACCGCGTCGTAGAACAGAACGCCCAGGTCAGGTGCAACCATCTGAACATCAATGGCAAATTCCGCTTCAACGAAATTACCACGGCGACCTTCAACACCCGGATAGGTGCGGATAGACGGACCGTTGTTAACACCCAGACCGATGAATTCGTTCCACACGAAGCCAGCAGCAGCAACAGGTTTCATGTTACCAACAGTCGGTTCAACATAGTTGAGCATCAGCACACCAGTTTTAGCAAACTGGAAGTCTGACATCGGATTGCCGTCACCGTCTTCAACGCCATCAGCAGCCATGTTGACCACGGATTGCATGATTTCCAGTTCGTCAACTTCCAGCAGTGCAGCCAGTGCCTGTTTAGTCACGATCCCCGGATTCTGAGTGGTAGAACCACCGTTAATGCGGTCAATAACAGCCGGGCTACGGGTCAGTGCGTCATACACGTCCAGCGTCATCAGTGCTTTGTTCCAGCGACGACCACCGGATGCCAGAGAGAACGCAACACGACGTGACAGGATATCACCAATCGGATCGGCATTCGCATTAGACCATTTCAGGAATTGACCCGTGGACGGAGACGCGTCTTTACCCTGGAAATCAAGACCCCATTTACCAGCGGTCAGGAATTTTTCAGCAAAATCCACTTCTTTGTTGATCAGTAACGCATCTGTGGTTACTGCAGACGCTTCCATATCCAGTTGCTGACCGTTCTGAACGTTTGCACGTTTTTTGTCAGAAATGAAGATACGGATCGCATCGTCATCAACGGTGTAACCCTGGTTTTTGGTTTTGTAACCAATAGTGTTAGCAACACCATCTTCGGCACGTTTGGAGTTAACCGGACGACCGAAATACCCTTTCGGGTAAGTCAGAAACTTACCAGCAGCCTGATTAACAGGAACTACCGGGAAATAACGAGTGCCGACAAACAGTGATGTATCCTGCCAGTAACTTACAGAAAAATTAGACAGGAATGTATCTGGTGCGCCAACGTCGCGAAAATTCTGTTTGTAACTCATCGGTTATGCTCCTTTAGAATACGGTGCAATAAGTAATGCGGTAACTACCTGGTTTTCAGCAGTGGCACCAGTTTGAGAAATAGCCACAACCAGTTGTTCAGCAATAGCGGTCTGGAATCGTCCGTCAGCACCAACAGCAAGTTCGACACCTGTGGCGAACGTTGCAGCGGCTTTTACTGGTACGAATTTTTCTTTTTCATTCACCAGATCAAAGAATACACCAGCAGTAGCATCATCAACAGCTACACCGTCGATACGACCGCCAGCCGTTGGGAGTTTGTATTTAGGTACACACTGGTTAGTGTCACCTAAACTGGTATCCAGAACAAGACCAACACCTGCCGAAATAGCCACGGATGCAACGGCACGGGTCGGGCGCTCATAGTTCCAGTAGATTTTGCTGTTCTTAGCCATTATTCGTCACCTCGCATCGCTTCGATTGCTTCCTGACCTTTTTTAGTTGCAGAAATGGCCTGCATAGCCTGGGTGCGTGTTTTACCCGGATTTGCTTTCAGCCATTCGTTGATCATGTCTTCCAGTGCACTGGAACCTTTACCACTGCCATTCGGCGCGGCTGGCTCTTTACGTGCTTTCCAGAGTTCATCGGCCTGTTTGAGTTTTTCAACCAGGAAGTTACGATCCGCTTCCGGCAAACGCTCAAGAGTCATGACCATCTGGGTTTTCTGTACCATTTCACCCGGGATGTGTGCGAAATCAGTGTTCACGGTTTCTTTAGCTTTCGCCAGTGCCGCTTCGGTCTGTGCTTTGCGAAGTTGTTCGTCCTGAGATTTCAGAACGTCATACATCGGACCAGCTACAGATTTCTGAACAACCTGACCAGCAATCGTGGTAAATGATTCATCAGCCTGTTTAGCCATCGTCACGAGGGCATCGCGAGCAGTCGCATCCATTTTACGGAATGCTTCCTGATCAGATTCAGGCAGAGAATTATGATACGCCTTATGGACGTCGTTCATCTCAGCCAGGGCTTTGTATTTTTCCAGTTCGGACATTTCGATTTCCTCTGCCGTTTTTAAAACTTGAGGTACTTCCTGGTCCGGGTGTAATTTTTCCCACGCGGATCGGACTTTGTTTTTCACACCTGCTAAATCGGCTTCAGGGATTTCAACTTTGTTACCGCGATAACCCGGACCTAATGCAGCAAGTGCAGCGCCTACAATACGCGCATCAGGTTCACCGCCAGGGGTAGCTGTTAAACGAAGTTTCCAGGTTGAAGGTTTTTCTGGATCTGGTACATATGCATAATCAGATGCCGGAAAAACTTTACCGTCTTCAGTTTTGCCACCTTTCGCTTTATTCATCGAAATACCAGCGGCCTGTTGCAACGTTATAATATATTCATTTACCGCGTCACGCAATGCTGCTTGTTTATCGGTAATAGAATCATCTTTTGCAATATCCTCTGCTGCTTCATAAAGCGCATCGTTCAACATCCACGAATTAGAGAGGAAATCACGAACTTTCTGTTCAAGTTCTTTTTCAGCCAGTGCCGCACTGAATGTTGACTTTAAAAGAGCAACGGTAGGTGGTTCTGAATGTGATTTAAGAACAAGAGCGTTTGCTCCCTCGTGAGCAGGTTTTGTCACGCCGGACAGAAAACCGATCTTCATCGATTTAGCGCGGCGTAAATGATTAGTACCATCTGTACGCATTATTCCACATCCTCATAATATGCAGTTCCGCCAATGGAATATCCAGTATATTCACCAGTCTGAAACTTTTTCAAAACTTCGTCATCAGTTATCAACGTGCCAACAATGACGCCTGTCTGATCCAGTTTATCAACCAGACCAAAACTTGCCGCAATGTCTTCAGTCATCGGGAACGCAAACACAACTTTCCCAACAGGTTGTTCATTGTGCATATTGTCCATGATGCGCTGATCAGAATTCATGAAGTCCATCCATGCTTTCAGGGTGACATCCTCGGGAAATTGCTCGTTGTCCGTGTCTGTGTAAATTTCTAACTGACCTGTCTCCTGATTACGTTTTTTACAGATGCTACCCCAACCGAATACCATACGTAGTGAGTTGTCAACCTTATTAACTTTTACGTTAATCACGGGGATTGTCCTCGTATTGTTTCAACATGACTAAATTCTAACATTTCGGATGAATAATTGCACTGGTGATACACGCTGTTTACAACGTTACCGAATATCTCAGAAAGATTCTTGATCGGTTCAACAGCAGTCGTTACTGGTTCAACAGCAGTCGTTACTGGTTCAACACCGTCCAGATGTTCAGCGACAACCTGGAAAAACACTGTGTTAGTTTCACGGTCAATAATAACCACTGTGCTGGAACTATCTTCAACAATGCTGAATGAGTAGTCGTAACGATCACCGTGAACTTTACGGGCGCGACGAATGAATTCGTCTGTAGCAACTCTGATGTTCGGATCCATACCTTCAACCCTTCTTGTTTTCTTGACCACAGGGTAGTTGTGTCGATGTAATCCGTCAAGAATTATTTTACGTATAGATTCATGAGAAGTATGCGACTCCCTATACCTTTTAAACCTCTTCTACTTACAACGACTTTTACTACTTATACCACTCTTCTATTTATTTATGTTTTCTATGTCATCTATAAAAAGATAATAAAAAGAATAAGATAGAGAGGGGTTGGTCAAAAAATAAACATGACGAAATCTATGAATCTATGATCTACTAATACAGAACGTGTATTAGCTGCAACTCAAAATCATGAAACCTATGTAAAACCATGTGTAGCTAATACAGAACGTGTATTAGCTATATCTTTAAAATAATTCTTGACGAATTACAGACGGTAGGGTATCTTTATCACGGGAAGCAGCGATGGGTTGCTTATGAACGAGGGTGTGAAAATGGGAATGTATACCGAATTAGTGTTGAAGTGTCAGATTAAAGAAAATGTACCTGTGGATGTGAAAGCTGTTATTGCACATATGTTCTGTGGTGAAAAAGAACCAGAGAAACTACCACAACATAAGTTTTTCAGTCTCCCCAGATGGAATTTTATTGGTAGTTGTAGCAGTTTTTATCATCACCCGGAAGTAATAAATAGTTGCCCTAAATTTGATTTCACCGATACTCAATATATTTTTAGTCGTAGCGATATTAAAAATTATGATGGTGAGATTGAACAATTTATCGACTGGTTGAAACCGTATGTTGATGCTGAAGATGGTGCGTGTATTGGTTGGACGTGGTACGAAGAAGAATTACAACCAAAATTAATCATTAAATAACTCCGAGACGCTAAAATGAAGAAACTGATTCTATGCGCAATGTTAACAACCCTGACAGCCTGTGATAACGCTGCTGATGTTGCCAGTCGTAACGTTGCAACCGCTGCAGCTAACTTTGAAGTAAATCGTCGTATCGTTTTCTATAACGTTCGTAATGGTGAGTATCGTTTTCTATCGAAGGTCGTTGTGCCCGTGAGAACACTAGCAAAGAGATCGAAATCACCTGTAAAACTGGTCCGAACGACGTTAAGAAACACTTTATGGGGTTAACCACGGAGGTAACTTATTTCATTGAACAAACAGACTCCTCGCCAACAGATCAGTATCGTTATCGTGTTACGTTTAACCCGATGCAAATTCTCCCGGATCTAAACATCCGTCACCTTGGAGAATAACCTATGGGTAAAAAGAAAAGGAAACCGCCAGTTAAGAAAGAACCATATAAGCCACGACATGTTAATGAATTATGGGCTAAAGATGTGGACGATTTTACTGAATCTGACTGGAGTAAAGTCACAAGGTTGATCGTTAAATTAAAACGTCTATCGAGGTATGCATAATGTGTGACTGTATGAAAAAAGTTGGTGACGAACTTCAAAAACGTCTGATGGAAAAAGTACCAGTAGGTTCGGAAGTCAGCACTAACCTGTTTGATAAAGTTGGCTGGGATAATCAGTGTTTCGGTCTGACGTCTGGTAAAATACACGTTATGTTGAAATATCGTCTTGCATACCGCGCTAAAAAGAAAAACGGTGAACTGGCGAAGAACTTCACACGCCTGGAAACCAACATCAAAATGTCTTATTGTCCGTTCTGCGGGGAGAAACAGGAGTAACCGCTATGGGAATGAAACAAATATGGGATGGTAAAAACCTTCCTCCCATTGGTTGTGAAGTGTTGATCCATCTGGCAAGCATTAACAAGTGGGTGGTACGAACTGTTCAGGGTTATGAAATATGGCCTTCTGTTTATGAAAATGATACTGCACATCACAGGATAAACATAAAATTTGAAGATAATGTTCGTCTGTTATGTGATGTGCGACCTCTTGACTGGCGTGAACCTGATTAACTGGGTTCGATGGTTGTACTGAGTGGTTAAAATGGAATCCAAATATAACCACTCTAATACGTATAATCACGGGATAACATTTATATCTTGAGGGAGAGAATAAGCAACCCGGCAACGACAATTAATCACGTTCGCGGCACTACCGTTAGGATCACGAGGAAACATAAGTGGTCCTAACGGCGTTGAAAACGGTCTGTCCATTGGTATCCAGCCATTCGTTTCACCTGTGGAAATATGCGCGTCACGTGTCCGACCATCCTTCCTGTACAACCAACGTTTTAATAATTCATTACTGATCGACCCCGTAACCTGACCCTGACGAATAGCCTGGTCCTGACCAACGGATACAGCACGAAGTGATTCAGTACGCGCTATTGTCTCTGTACGCTGTTTTACGTAACGCAAGCGTGTCTGTTCGATTATCTGGTCAATCTTCGCCTGTGATAGTTTCCCGGCACTTACAGCGTTCTTCGCACTGTCTGTAACAGTGGTCAGACTGTTCACATAACCTGCTTCACCTTTTTCCAGTGCTGACCGCAGACGTTGAACCGTCATTTCCTGCCGTGTGGTTAACCCTATTGATGATCGAAAATCACGGGCTATCTGACGCGGATTTCGTCCGGTTACCACACCCTGATTAACTGCAATCTGAACAGCTTTGACTGTTTCGTCACTGACTTCACGGATCAGTTGTCCGACATAGTTGTTGATGTATGTACTGACCTGTGGGGTGACCAGACTGAACACAACCGGACCTGTCACAGCCGCTTTCGGTAAAACCTGAACGACTACACGACCTGATTCGGCGATAGCATCTTCAATAACCGGGCGCAACTGTGCACTAAGTTCATCAGGGAGTGTTTCAAGAATGGGAAGTAATCCGGCAACACCCTGAGTTTCAATGATGTATTCCAGGTTAGCTAACGACTCACTACGACGCACGTTTTCCCACACGACATCAAGTGCTTCGCGAATGCGAGCGTCATACTTGTCTGAAATATCCGGGTATGGGTCTTTAGTAGCCATAAAAAAGCCTCAGTTAACACACTGAGGCCGATTATATCATGTGTTACGGGCGTGGAAGATTACGTTTTTCAGTTCCCTGAATGCGGTTCTTAACTTCGCGGATCTGTTCTTCCAGAAACTGTAACGCTTTTTGCGCTCGTTCGTAGTCTATTTCAAGTTCACGTAATAATTTTTCATCTTTTGTCACGAGTATAACGTCCTTTAAAACCGGGTCTGACCATCAACTTACCATTCACTACCGCGTGAAATTCACCGTTGGTGTCATCCATATATTTATAAACTGTCGCTTTATTACACCCAATCCGCCTGGCAAGTTCTGTCACGTTGCCATAAACGGTGGGTAGTAATTCAGAAATAGTTTGAACCATTATAATAGTTCCCCTCTGTCATGTGCCACACGTTCGATTAACCGAATCGTGGCAGACCGTTTATCACCGTCATAAGGTTCTTCATAACGAAGATCGTCTGTGAAAACGATTTGTTCACGGTCACAGTGAATAACAATAATATCGTACTTGACCAGAAGGTCGAATGCCTGTTCACCGTTCATCGTTAAGATATTCCTCTGCGTGTAATGCAGCATAGCTGATCAGGTCTTCCAGACTGTCACGATGTGGTGTTTCAGTGTTGGAATAGAAACGAACCGCTTTTAACAGCATCAGGAATAACCACCCTTCACCCGGTGTTAAGTCGCGCCCGGTAATTGTGTTAAACGCAGCAACGATTTTAGCTGACGAACGTTCCTGACCAGACGTGTCATACTGCTTACCACGTTCTGTCAGTAGCTGTTCAGCCTGTTTCAGTAAGTCAGACGCTGTTGATGGTTGTTGGACAGGTGTGAATGTACAGCGACAATTTGAAAGTGGTGTAATTGTTTCAGTTCCGACGGTCATTGGTGACCAGGAACGTTTGTCTGTAATACGAATAGCATAACCATGTTCGACTAACTGGTCGTCATTCCACCCGGTCGCAATGAATTCTTCGTAAGTATTACCACGGGCTTTCGGTGTCATTAACAGTTTTGTTTTGACAGATGTTGCTGGACCACAAGGGCGTTTTTCAAAGATTTCAAAGTCATCAGCATTGTCGATAATTTGTGGCGGATTTCTTAAAATTGGTGCGTACATTGAACCGTCAGACCATGCAAAAGTGTTTGTTGTCTTATTAAGAACAACACATGTAGCCCAGTCTGGCGCTTCACTCCAGTCTACTTGTTGTGTTTTCATTCGATAGTTAAGTGATTGTTTTTCACTTTCAGCATCATATGCAGGTATGTTCCACGGATGTTCAAACATCATTTATTCCTCATTGGTTAACGTTGACAGAAGTTTAAAATAATTCTTGACACATTGCAAGCGGTCACACTAACATTTGTCACGAACGAAACACACTGAGGAATCAAACAATGACTAATGAAGATGTTGCTAAACAATTGCGAAAAATCGCGGATCTGATTGATAGTGGTGAACTTTTACCAATTCGTGTCCGTAAGAATAACGATATTTTAGGTCAAACTGGTAAACTTGAAATTGTTTTTCATTTACCCGCAAAACAAGAGGAATCAAACAATGACTAACCTGTATATCAAAAAACTAACATCCCACGCTGAACTTCCGACACGTGTAACACCAGACAGCGCCGGGTTAGACGTTCGTGCTTGCCTGTGGGAAGAATCGGTAACCATATTCACAGAATCAGGCGCTAAAGTGGAACGTCCGGTTGTTGCAGGAACAATCGCATTATGGCCCGGCGACCGCGCTATGATCCCCACTGGTCTGAAAATGTCAGTTGATAGCGGATATTGCATTAAATTATATCCACGTTCCGGCATGAGTCTTAAACACGGGCTGTCACTGATCAACTGTGTGGGTATCGGTGATCGTGATTACAAAGAAGAATACTACGTTACGCTGACTAACCACGGGCAGAAATTACAGACTATCGCAGACGGTGAACGCGTTTGTCAGCTCATGGTTGAACGTGTCGAACCTGTTAACCTGGTTGAAGTGGAAGAATTACCAGATATTGATAGTCAGCGTAATGGCGGGTTTGGATCAACAGGACGGGCGTGATGAACAATCGTGATTTATTAGTCAACGCAGCACGGGCTGCTGAAATCCAGGGTAAATATTACGTCGCGTACGACGAACATTACATAAACGAAGGTATTGATATAGGTAATGGTCGCCTGTGGAACCCTCTTACACGTAATGAGGATGCTTTCAGTCTGATGGTTAACATGTACATGGATCTGGATGTTCGTGACAACGAAGTGACGGTTAATAACCCTGACACTGGCGTTAGTTATAAGCAACCAGTTAGCCACGGAGAAGACCGTGAAAAAGCAACGCGTTTAGCGATCGTCAACTGTGCTGCAATTGTGGGATCGTATTTATGAAAAGTTTTTGTGAAAAACACATGCGTGATAACAGTGATCAAAAACATGGTATTTGTCCTGACTGTGTGAATGAAAAACAACAATGGGATGGTGAAGGTTTACCACCTGTCGGTACAGTATGCGAGTGGTTAGCAAGCGTTGATCACGATTGGGTAAAGGTGACGGTATTAGGTCATCATGGTGATGATACATGGTTAAAGCCTGATGACGGTACACAATCATTTATTGTAGGTAACGCGGAAAACTTCAGACCTATTCCGAATGAACGTGAAAAGGCTATTGATGAAATGAGAAATTCGGTTACTAACTATAACAATACATCTGTTATTCACGCGATAGAGCAACTTTATGATGCTGGTTATCGTAAATTGTCAGCAATGCCCAGTTTTAAATGGCAATATTTCTGCAGTACATGTGGGCGTATAGTTGAACCAGGTCAGGAACATAATCACAGGTGCTAACCATGACGATATTTAAAAACGCAATGGGCGATACTGTCGCGTATCTGCCGAAAGTCATTATTGCAGATCCGTCCTGTGTTGATTACCCACACAGCAAGCAATCTGAAGCGACCTACAACGACCTGTGCGTTGATATTATGCGTGGTTGTGACATCGGTATTGAACGACTTCAGAAACTTCGGGAGGAATACGAAAAACGGTCTGTACAGGCCGCAATGGGTTTACCGACTGTCTACGACAATTTAAAATAATTCTCGACGGATTACACAAGGACGTGTAACCTACAAACATCAAAACAAAGGAGGACATAATCATGTCATTCACTATTTTATGGATTCTTTTCTCTCTGGTTGTCGCGGGTGTTGCCAAACAAACAGGTCGTAACCCTGGTGTATGGTTCTTTATCGCATTTCTCACAAGTCCTGTGATCGGTGGTCTGATTTTGCTAATAGCATATCTGTTTAACGGTAAGGTCGTAAGGGGACAACCGAAAGTGGTAACCACGGGGATGTTCAGCAATTACCTTGCAGCCTATAACTATGTCAATGAACATTACACTATTGATACTGACTACCGGGCAGAAGCAGCAAGTGACCTGTTTAAGTATGCTACCTGTCGCGAGGACTGTGATAAACTGATCTCGAAGTATGTTAACTGACAGGAGAAGACTTAAATGCGTTTTGAAATTCTTGAGCTTGTTAAATATGACAAGACTGCTGCTGAAATTCTGGTTGATGCAGTTGCTGACAATGAAGTGAAATTTAAACTACTTAACAAAGTCTGGAAATACATTGTAACCACGACTATTGTTGAGCAAGCATCACAGTTTAAGGAAGTTGTCGCTGACATGTACGCGTTCACTGGCGATGATGAAGTCAAACTGCAATTGCTTGATAAAACGCTGGAACGTGCGATCAACAACAGTTATCCGTTACAGACTCGTATTCAGACTGCGATTGATGAAGCGAGTAAATTACTGTCAATCGTGCAGCCTGAAACTAAGTAAAATTAAGGGACCAGGAACGGTCCCTTTTTCATTCAGTCGTCAATAGACGGTAATCCGTCCCCAGCTTTATCAATCCCCGTAATAGGTAGACCCGCCTCTTTATATACGTATTCCTGAAGGTCTGGATCCGGGAATACAGGTGCGCCAGCTTGTGCTAAACGAGCAAGTGCCGTAGTCAATGTTTCAATACTGTCTTTACTGATCGACCCGGCGCGAATCGACGGGCGGTATTCATCAGGAAATGCGTTTAACGACCATAACTGCGGTATCAACTGACGATTAACACATTCTACAATACTATCAATACGTGATTGCATTGCGCGGATCCATAATTCAGTACGACTACCCAGGTTAGCGTTATTCCCGGTATTACCACCCGTTCCGAAAAACATGAAATCTGCCAGTAACGCGCGGGCAATACTGGTATCCAGACGTTTAATCGTCCGGTCAATATCCACAGAACTGGTCTGGTTAGGTGTAACGAATTCCAGTTTCACCTGTTGTTCACCACCATACGTGGTAACACCTGTTTCGTTATCATAACCCGTGATATACGGTTTAGAATAAATCACCAGCCCTGATTGTTCATTGCGTTTGATATTGGCGACGATATTTTCATAGTTATCAATCATCGCCTGTGCTGCCTGACGTTGTTGTTCAGGAACGTTGGGGTCATTAGCCGCTTTCTTAATATCTGCGTTAACAGTAATTACCGGGAACCCTGTACCACGTTCGGCAAGTATGGATTCGATTTCCATATTCACTTTTTTGTAGTACCACGGACGATAAGCTGTGCGCAGCAGTGATAAACCTTCCGGGTTACCTTTATTCGGACTTGAAATCAAATGAAGCGAACGGTCACGCGTGATTAACGTCGTTGTACCCTGGTTAGGTGAACGTTGATAAATACCACGAACATAACCTGTCGGCTCTTCAATATCCCAGCCAGCAAGCGTTTCAGGTGCTACAGGAACCAGACGGGCAATACCCACAGTGCCGTCATCAAGGTCTTTGACCCAGATGTCATACCAACCCCAGCCGAATACATCAACGTCTGTCCATGTCTGAACGAACGCGGACCAGGTATCATCCGGGAGTGCACCACGCGGATCACCCATTTTATTTTCAATAGCATCCTGTAACCATTCTGAATAACGAATAGCTTCTGGATCATCTTTGTCAGACGGGTCAAAAATCCACTGTACAGAACGATAAACGCTACTCATAGCGAATAACACACCGCCAATAGTTTCGTCGTTCTCAGCCATCTGACGCAGAATACGACGGCCTTGTTTACCGTTCAGCTTAGGAAGGAAATCGTCGTTTACCTGGTTGCCTGTTCGACTGTACCCGGCAACGGCTAGTTGTTCGAATTGTTGATCAGCCATGTTCTACAGGCTCCATACGGTTTACGGTTCTTAACGTATGTTATATCAGTGATGGTTTTTTTGCACGGTGTTAAAATAATTCTTGACGTATTGCAAACGTACGATTATGCTTTAGTCATCAAATGAACGAAGGGTGATAACTATGAAACCGAATGAAAATATTACACAACTGGATATTGCTTTTGGACCTAAAAACATTGCTGAATTTCTCCCGGCGATGGGTAGTATTCCGAAAGAATTTTTCGAAAATTCTAACCCGTGGAATCAGTGGGTCAGCAAATGGTTTTTCAATGGTCTGAAAGAATACGCAGTTGCTGTTAACGGTGTGAACTTTAAACAGGCCCACGCGCATATCAAAGTGATCCTGGGTAGTTTCGAACCTAAACACGAACATAAAATTGCCGGGTGTGCGTATCTCGCGTCAATGTGGTTTGTACCGGAGACACTAAAATGAAAATAAATATGGGAAACGGTAAAGTAATAATTGACGGTAGGGAATTTACAGGACGTAAATTTGAAATTAACGGTGATAAAGTAATTGTTGATGGCATACAGGTTGATGGTAATCTGGTTGGTAACATATCTATCAGTGTTTATGGTGATGTTGAATCCATTGAAACGACTAACGGTGAAGTTAACATTTCAGGAAACAGTGGAGATATCAAAACGGTTAACGGTAATGTTTCTGTTACTGGGGATAGCGGTAATATCAAAACAGTTAATGGAAATATTACTACAAAGTCATGTACTAATTCACATTCCGTCAACGGTATCATCCGTAACTGAGGAAGAATAATCATGAATCATGTAAACGCTATTCGCTGTAATGATGAATATCAGTGTTCACACTGTGGTAAATCGTGGGATATCCACGAAGAAGCGCCAGATTGTAAAATGACACTGATTGAAATGGGTCTTTGTAAAACTGTAATGTATTTTGGATTGTCAGTAAGTATACCAGAAAACTATACAATTATTACTACTGATGCTGATGGTGAAGTTTATGCGTGGGAACACGACCCATACATTAGCGGTAGCTCATGGTATGATCCTGATATTCCGTTTATTCATATATGTAAAGTAAACCTACACGGACTGAACTGGCGGGAGACTCTAAGAAAATGTTAATTGGTTATGTACTGGTACTTGTTCTGCATGGTGTGGCTATTGAACCTGTGACAGAACGCATTATGACGTTCGAACAGTGTCAGGGTGCATTACAAGCTGAACAGGTTTACAACCCTGGTAAAATTTATGGGTGTGCTGAAGTTTATCGGGACTAATCATTATGGAATACATGTACATTGCTTTTTCACTTCTGTTAATGATTGTTGTCGTTATTACAACTGAGAAAAAAGAACAAGGGGTGATAGGGTTAGCAGTTGCTCTGATTCGTGTTCTTTCAATCATGTTGCTGGTAACTAGTTTTTCAATTGCTTTTGATATTGTGGAATTACAAAGCGATTATTACGGTTTTGTGAAACTCCAACATCAGCTAACATACGCCGTCATATTCGGTTTAGGTTCTGTTAGTCTCGCTGTTCTTTCATCTTTCAGACGTTGAAAAAAGCCCCGGAACTGTCCGGGGCAAAGTCAATCAGTAAAACGTGAACGCGGAAAACTGTAATGGTACTATGAACGGACTGGTAAACCCTATAAAAACGGGCGGGAATAATCCCGCCACACTGTTTTAAAAAATGTCACCGTATTCAGGAGTACCAACAGGATTCACACCACCAGTAAATGGTTCTTCAACGAATTCAGTGCGTTTTGGTGATAGTGCAATAACCGCAGCATCGAAAAAGTTTGGTGACTTACTTCCGTTTGGTTTCTTGTCGATCACAATCTTCCCGGCACCGTTACTGGTATACGTTGGCTGACTTAACTCAGCTTCTAACCGTTGTGCATTTTCCAGTGATGGATCAATCAGAATGATTTCGTCCGGATCCTGTGGTTGACCTTCCACATACCATTTATAAATTCGCTGGCAACGCAAACGTAATGCCCACGAAGCCTGTGCTTTATAATTTGAGAAATAATCTTTGTTTGATTTACGGTCTTTGTCACCAGGTTTCGTACCACCGATAATATCACCACCCGGATCCACAACTTTTCCATTCGGTAACCACGGGCGCA
>OQVO01000018.1_pt1 | contig 68665 bp, 59 predicted proteins | sample 1691511 | NCBI WGS metagenome assembly OQVO01 (sample SAMN03418254, study PRJEB22391) | human gut metagenome | biome: human-gut; feature: organic feature; material: feces | host: Homo sapiens | place: Tanzania | collected 2013-01 | reverse complement strand
AATTTACCGTTCGCATTGCGTTCTGCAACAATCGCATCAGTTGCCGCCGTCCCGACCCCCTTTATCGCCGCCAGAGCGTAAATAATTTTTCCATCACGCACAGTAAATAATGACTCACTCTGATTTATATCAGGTGGAACAATTTGAATATTAAAATTCGCCTTGGCATCATCAACAAACAGTGCCAACTGGTCAGTATCGTTCAGATTACTTGACATTGATGCCGCCAAGAATTCGGGTGTAAAGTTCGCCTTTAAATACGCGCACTGGTTTGCGACAATTGAATACGCAATTGCATGCGATTTATTAAATGCATATTTTGCAAATTCTTTGAACTTTTCCCACAGGTCTTTGGCCTGTTCACGATTCAAGGTATTTTCCTGTTCGCAACCGTCCAAGAATTTCACTTCTAATTGTGCCAACAGGTCCAGTTTCTTTTTGCCCATCGCCTTGCGCACAGTATCGGATTGACCGCGAGTAAATCCTGCTAACGCACGCGTCAGCATCATAACTTGTTCTTGATAAACAATAATTCCATAGGTTTCTTTTAATATCGGTTCGGCCTTGGGGTGAACATATTCAATTTTTTCTTCGCCGTGCATACGGGCAATAAATTGTGGAATAAACGCAATAGGCCCCGGACGGTTCAATGCATTCAATGCCGATATTTCCAAGAAACTAGTCGGGTGCATTTTCCGCAATGTTTGCTGAACAAACACGGCATCAAATTGGAATATGCCTTCGGTCTGTCCCCGTTGCCATAATGCCATTGTCTTGGCATCATCAACCGGTATTTCGTCCAGGTTTACATTGATTCCGCGCGTCTGTTGAATCAATCGCACTGCATACTTTAACACAACCAGTGTTTCCAACCCCAGAAAGTCAAATTTAATCAAACCGGCTGATTCCAAATAGTGTCCGTCAAACTGGCACGACGGCAAGGCATTTGCCGGGTCGCGATAAACCGGCGCGATTTTTGTTGTTGGTCGGTCACCAATAACAACACCACAGGCATGTTGTCCCAGATTACGCAAAGACCCCTCTAATGCTTCAGCGATTGTGACGACCTTGTTCATATCTTCATCAGTTCGCAATATATATTGCATTTCAGACGACGTGTCCACCGCATCTTTTAATTTCTTGGCGTCCTGGGGAATCAGTTTAGACAAACGGTCTGATTTAGAATATGGGATTCCATATACGCGCCCAATATCACGAATCGCGCCACGGGCCTGCAAACTGCCAAAAGTAATAATACGGCACACCGAATCATGTCCATATTTATCACAAATATATGCCAACACGCGTTCAATTCCCGTTGGTTCAAAATCAACGTCAAAGTCGGGCATTGAAATACGATCTGGGTTCAAGAATCGTTCAAACAGCAATCCATATTTCAGCGGATTTACGTGCGTAATTCCCAACGCCCACGCCACGATCGACCCAGCCCCAGAACCACGCCCAGGCCCCGTCAAAACATCGTTCTTGCGGCACCAATCAATATAGTCCGCAACAATCAAAAAATACCCCGGGAAACCCATATTGATAATTACGCCCAGTTCAAATTCCGCCTGGTCATAATATGGCTGGGTATCGGTGATACCATGCTCGCGCAGACGGGCGGCCAACCCGTTCATAGTATTGTTGCGTAACATCTGACATTCGTGTTCCAAATCATCGCCAAATCGTGGCAACAATGGTTTTTCATGAACATTGACCATAAAACCACAACGGCGTGCGATTTCTGTGGTGTTCTCTATTGCTTCGGGCAGGTCAGAAAAAATCTCGGCCATTTCTTGGGGCGATTTAAAATACTGCTCGGACGATTTGCGCGGGCGATCAGGGTCAATAACCTTGGTCTGACCCAGGACACAGGATAAAGCATCTTCGGCCTCGTAATCTGACGCGGCAGCAAATGCAACATCGTTGGTCGCAACAATCGGAATATTTAATTCACGCGCAATGTTTAGAAACTCAGGCTCTGTTTTAATTTCGTCCACCAGCCCATGACGCTGGATTTCCATATAGAATCGGTCACCAAATATATCCAAGAATTGTTTTGCATACGTGCGTGCGGCGGCATTTTGTGCATTCAAAATTGCCATGCCGATTGGCCCAGTGTGCGCCCCCGACAGACAAATTACCCCACCTGCGTGTGACGCCAGTTCTTCAAGCGTAACGTATGGCCCCAGATGATGATTGTCTGTGCGCATATACATGATTCGACTGAGTTCACACAGGTTCAAATACCCATCATGATTTTGTGCCAATAACACAATCTTGGACAGCGACCCTACACGCAGAATTTTTGGGTCAGCCGCATGTTGATTTAATGATAATTCTACGCCGATTATCGGCTGTAATTTTGCCGACGGCATAACATCTGAAAACTCGGCACAGCCAGACATCAAATTAGTGTCTGTCAACGCACACGCCGACATACCAGCCCCGCGACACAAATCAGGAATTTTCTTGATTTTTATTGTGCCAACACCCATTGATAACATTGTATGCGTGCGAAGATGAACGAATTGACTTTCCATGTCGCCACGATAGCAAAATTAACCCCAAAGTCGCAACCAGATATTTATCAAAATGTAGATTTTTCTATTGACAACAAAAACGCCCCCGTTTGGGGGCATTCATGTTAATGTAATTTTCCACAACAGTGCTTGTATTTTAATCCAGAACCGCACGGGCAGGGTGCATTACGACGCGCGTCCATTCCAGACGCCTTGTTCAACGTTGCGTCGTGCTGGGCACGCTGTTGTTCAGTTGCATCAACATCTGCGCGTGTCAGTTCCATACGCGATATATACGATACTGACATAATTTTGAAATTGTTGATTGTATTTTTGAACAATTCCAACGCTTCGCGTTTATATTCATACAACGGGTTTTTCTGGGCGTATCCGCGCAGTCCAATTGCTGTCTGCAAATAGTCCATCTGTTGCAAGTGACGTTTCCATACCGCGTCCAATGCCCCCAACATCATTTGGCGCGACGCCATCTGCATCAATTCAGGTCCATATTTTTCCGCCTGGGTGTTATAGCGACGCATAGCCAGGTTATACAAAACTTCATACGCCTTGTGTTCAGTAATGTCTTCGTCTGTTTTCCATTTTTCAATATCGGTTATGTCCAGTGCAAATGCACGCAACATTGAATCGTGAATTCCTGCAATATTCCAATCCATCGGGTGTGATTTTTCTGGAATATTATTTTCACAGATGATTTCAACCACATCACCAATCATTTCACGCGCCAACGGGGCCAGGTCTTCGCTTGTCATCAAATCATCGCGCTGTTTATAGACCACACCACGCTGTTCATTCATCACGTCATCGTATTTCAGCAATTCTTTACGTGCCTCAAAATAGCGTGCCTCTACGCGCTTTTGTGCCTTTTCCAACGCCTTGGTTATCCATGGGTGCGTGATTGCCTCGCCTGGTTTCAGTCCCAATGTTGTCAGCATACCGTTCAAACGCGCCGCACCAAAGATACGCATCAAATCATCGTCCAGTGCCAAAAAGAATTTAGAATCACCTGGGTCACCTTGACGGCCACTTCGTCCACGCAACTGGTTATCAATACGACGCGATTCGTGACGTTCTGTTCCAATTACATACAGCCCACCTGCGTCCAAGACCATCTTTTTATTCTGTTCAATACGGTCGTATATTTCTTGTTTTTTAGTCTCGTAATCTGGTGCATCGGTGTCCAATTCGGCAATCAAATCTTCGGCATTTCCACCCAATTTAATATCGGTTCCACGTCCAGCCATATTTGTTGCGATTGTGACTGCACCAGGTGCACCAGCCTGGGATACGATTTTTGCTTCGGATTCGTGGTGCTTTGCGTTCAAGACCGCTGGATTGATTCCTAATTTCTTGCGCACAATTGTCGCCAATTCTTCAGATTTTTCAATTGAGACAGTCCCAACCAAGACCGGCTGTTTTCGCGCCATACAATCCTGAATCTGTTTAATAATTGCGTCATATTTCTCATCTTTGTTGCGATAGATTTCGTCGTGATGGTCAATGCGCGCCACCGGACGATTTGTCGGAATAGACACCACACGCAACTTGTAAATTTCTTCAAATTCGGCGGCCTCGGTCATTGCTGTTCCAGTCATGCCAGCCAGCGTTTCATACAAACGGAACAGATTCTGATATGAAATACTGGACACCGTCTGATTTTCAGGTTGAACTTTTACGTGTTCCTTGGCCTCTATCGCCTGGTGCAGGCCGCGTCCAAAACGACGACCGGTCATCACGCGCCCAGTAAATTCATCAACAATCAAAACCTCGCCATCGCGAACAACATAGTTTACATTTTTCTGATACAGATGATGTGCCAATAATGATTGCTGCACATGCATAACCACCGCCGCATTTTCAGACGCATACAGATTATCACCAACCAAAACCCCCGCGTCTTTTAACAGACGTGTGATTGTATCAACACCAGGTTCTGTCAATGTGACGTGGCGGTCTTTTTCGTCTTTCTTGAAATCAGACGGCGACAACTGTGCGACGACCGCGTCAACCTGGGCATACAGTTCACTGGTATCTTCGGACGGCCCGGAAATAATCAACGGAGTGCGTGCTTCATCAATCAAAATACTGTCCACTTCGTCAACAATTGCGAAATACAGTGGTCGTAAAACTTGTTGTGCCTTGGAAAATTTCATATTATCGCGCAGATAATCAAATCCCAGTTCAGAATTTGTCACATACGTAATATCACACGCGTATGCTGCACGACGTTCATCATCGGTCATATCGTGCTGGATTATTCCGATTGTCAGGCCCAAGAAACGATAAACCTGGCCCATCCAATTGGCGTCACGCGCCGCCAAATAATCGTTGACCGTAATCAAGTGCGCACCTCGACCGTGCAACGCCTTTAAAAACAATGCCAATGTTGCAACCAGCGTTTTTCCTTCGCCAGTTTTCATTTCGGCAATTTGACCACCAGTCAAAACCATACCACCAATCATCTGGACATTAAAGTGACGCAGGCCGATTGTGCGAACTGACGCCTCGCGCACCAATGCAAACGCATCTGGTAACACGTTCTTTTCTTTTTCGCCCGACTGCAGGCGAGTCCGCAATTTCTGTGTTTGTTCGCGCAACTGGTCATCTGTCATTGCGTGATATTTAGGCTCTAAATCATTTATCAGCGACACCGTTTTATCGTATGATTTTACCAAACGGTCATTTGCTGAACCTAATACTTTTGAAATAATATTTTTTAACATAACTTTTCCTTGTCTTTTTCCCCAGATTTATAGCAATTTTGCACCTTGCGGTCAAGATACTTTATGATATAATGCAGATAACAAAACAAACAAGTGGCAACCGGGATATTTTCCCATAATATCAAGAGCAGAGGGCAATAATGCGAGAACCAATTCATCAGTTAAAACAATCAGATATCAGCAGCGAAGTATTTATCGTCGCTCCGACACAAATTGAATATATTGCGCAACTTTTCGCCGACCGTGTTGCTGACGCGATGAATATGCGAACATTTGCGCCAAAAATTCGTCAGATTGCGTCACAGTCCTTGCGAACAGCATTATCGACCGCCCGCCACGCCGGCGAAAAATAGTATCACACACCACGGCGTATTCAGAATCATCATTTCAGGGCAACAGTGTTTTTTGTCCGTCGCAAACACTTTCCCCTCTGGGAAACCGGGGTGGCGTTGTTGTCGGTCCCTGCGGGGCAATGGACCCCGACCTTCGTCGGGGTGACGACCTAGAAAAACGCAACCAGTATAAAACGAACAATGTTCGTAAAATTAGACACCCAACCACATAACACCGTCATACCGGCGCAGGCCGGTATCCATTGTCCCACAGGGACTTTGTTATTCCCGCATTCAGGGACATCTCCAAGCAAAGCGCCAACCGCAGTCCGCAGGCGACACGCTAAGTATTATTTTTTATTTTTCAAACATTGTTCACATTGTTGGACATTGGCTAATTTTTCTGTCGTCATACCGGCGCAGGCCGGTATCCATTGTCCCACAGGGACTAATTTAAACTTGCATACACAACACGAACATACTAGGGTATATTATATGAAATCGGGTGGATATGTATACATCTTGGCATCTGGGCCACTGGGCACATTGTACATTGGGTCTACATCCAATCTGGTTGTGCGCATTTCTCAACATAAGCACAAAGAAATCCCAGGATTTACATCAAAATATAACGTAGACAAATTAGTGTATTATGAATGGCACGACAGTTTGAAAGAAATGGTATTGCGCGAACGGCAATTTAAACAATGGCACAGGAATTGGAAAATCAGGCTGATTGTGCAAAAAAATCCTAATTGGGTGGATTTGTATCCGATTGTATTGAAATCGTATGGATACGCCACAGAATAAAGATGTGCCTGTGGGGCAATAGATACCGGCCTGGGCCGGTATGACGGTGTGTGACAAGGTTCTCACTATGACCACGCTGTCGCAGTCTAAGTTCCCATCTGGGAAACCGGGGTGGGTCGGACTGACGGCCCCAGAAAAACAGCCAAACAAAAACGGGGCGACGCCCCGTTTTTTACATACTGTCATCGTGGACCGAGTATGTGGTTGTTCCATTCTTGACACGCAACTTGCCCTTAGATGTGCCGCTGGTCATATTACCATAGTATGTGGTATCACCAACCTTGACATTCAGCGACGGCGTGGTCTTTTTCGTATTACGCAAATATACCTTGTTATCGCCAATGTGCAAGATTCGTCCACAGTCGCCGATTTCGTCTGCGCCGGCACCGTAACCGATTGTGGTCTGCCCTGTTGGGCACTGATTACGTGCCAAGGTGGCATTTTGTCCAACTGTGCCACCCGCACCATAATACCCCGTGCCCACATTCACACAACCTGCACCAGCCGTTGCGACGTATTGACCGCCACTGCACGTTGCTTTACACGACGCCAGTTCAGCGTGGGCGGCAGCTGTTGTGCCACTGTTGGTATAGCCCTTGGCTGTTGCGCACGCCGTACATGCACTGGCCTTGGCCGACGAATACGTATTTGTCGCACAGACAGCCGTTCCTGTACACGCCAATGTCTTAGTTGACGAACCACTTGCGGCGACCTGGCATCCGGTTGTATGCGTTCCCGCCACAGCAGAAGTACATGTTGTTTTTCCAGTTGTATCGGTATATGTCCCGGCCGCGCACGCCGTCTGGCTGGTCGCACCAGTGCCACTGACATAATATCCGGCCGACGCAGGCGTCCGACCACCAGTCGAGCCCCAATTTACCTTGGTTCCACCCGCACAGTATCCACCCGCAGTGCACTTTTCTTCGGCGGCTTTTGCCGTTTTAACAAAGTTTGTTGCCGTTGTCGTCAAATAACACGCCGTTGCAGGGCCAGATTTTGCCGGACTCTTGGTATATGCACCGGTCCCCAGCGAACTGCATGCAAACTTACCCATTTCGTCTTCGTATGTTCCGGTCGAGCATAACGGCATCGACGAATAACCAGGACAGTAACTATTCGCCGGACATTCCGCAACATTGTGATAATACATAGGATGTGTTGATGTGTTGCAGTATGTAGAACTATACTTGTCCACCATATACCAACCCGGATTCGCCACTGTATAGTATTTGCCACCACCAACATCGTATTTACCCGTTGTCGAATTATAATGCACGCTTTCGACGTTAAATCTACCGGCGGAATTCGTAAAGGAATAATACGCCATGCACGACGTTATCGCACCCAGGCCGTTGCCCCATCCCTGCAGCACAAAAGTGGTGCGTGTCGGGTTCAGATAGTCCGCTGGATATGTTGTGCGTTCAGTTGTTGAATCCGCCGGCGGACATGCCGTTGGTGAATTAGTCGCACCATACGCCACCGATGCCGATGGGCAATAATGCTTGACCGGACAGATTGTTTGTGTATTGTCGCCCGCCGTTGCAATATATTTACCCGCGTTTGTTGTTACCTTGCATTCAGAATTTTTGGTTTTACCATTTGTATTATCTGACGTATAGATTGATGGACATGTTGTGCACGATGTCGCTGTGCCACCAGCCGAATATGTCGCGCCGGTGCAGATTGGACATGTTGTTCCACTGACGATGTGTCCTGCTTTCGCACTCAACTCCGTATTGACCGTCGCAGGCCCCCATGTTGTTGCACCATTGGACGCAGCAACTTGTTTGTTATTACCAGACGCACAACCCGTTGGGGTCGGACTGATTTGGACACAATTGGTATGTGAACTCCATCCGGTACCGGTCGAATTCGCCTTGGTCCAGCCAGATGTCAGAACAGGGCATGCCTTGCATGACGCCATACCGGCACTGGCCGCATATGTCCAGTTTACACATGTCGTTGGCGCAGTGGCCGATGCCGCACAAGATGAACCCGCTGGGCATATCGTACACGATGTCGCCGTTGTGCTGGCATAATAGCCCGCCTTGGACTTTAATGTGCTCAGCAACGATATTGTGCTGCTGTATGCGGTTGCACTGGACGCCGCGCGCTTGACCGTTCCACTGGCGCAATTAACCGGCGTTTGGTATTCATAGCATGCAGTGTATGCGCTGCTGCCAGCTGGGGACGTAGCCGTCCACCCAGAATCCGCAGTCGGACAGGCCGAACACGATGTCGCTGTTCCACCAGCGCTGTATTTCGCAGTGCCACACTGAGTACAAGTTGCAGCCGCTGTATTATTGCCACTGATTATATAACCACCGGTCGCTGTTACACCATATGTCGTGGCAGGCCACGCTGTCCCTGTATACGTCACGGTGTTCGTTGTAACCGTCGAACAGCCTGTTATCGTCTTGTTCGGCGCAGTGTACTTACACGATGTGTTCGCAGATGACCCCGCCGCAGAAGTATACGTCCCGCCAGATACAGATACTCCTGTTAAACCGCTGCATTGATGCTGAACACCTGACGAACACCATGTCCCACTGGTACACTGTGACTGGCCAGTACAGTTGTTATTGCTGGTGTTACAGCCTGTCGTGTAATAACCCGTTGACACAGTGCTGCACGATGACGCATGTGCTGCACTATAGTGTGTCCGCCCGGTACATGCACTGCATGATGTCGCGGCGCCACCAGCACTGTATGTCCCGGCCGCACAACCTGTACAGGTCTGGCCAGATACAATATACCCAGGCTTTGCTTGCAATGCCGTCGATATCGTTGACGCACCCCACGCAGTCGTGCTGGTTGCGTTTTGTTTCAATACACCTGCACTGCAATTACCACCAACGCTCTTGGTCTGGTTACATTGCGTTACCGCCGTCCAACCTGTGCCACTGTTACGTGTCCAACCAGATGTCTGGGCAGGGCACGCACTGCATGACGTTGCCGTGCCACCAGCTGACCACACTGCACCACTGCACTGAGTACAAGTTGCAGCCGCTGTATTATTGCCACTGATTATATAACCACCGGTCGCTGTTACACCATATGTCGTGGCAGGCCACGCTGTCCCTGTATACGTCACGGTGTTCGTTGTAACCGTCGAACAGCCTGTTATTGTCTTGCTCGGCGCAGTGTACTTACACGCCTTGCTGTTCTTGGAGCCCGCAGCCGAAGTGTATGTTCCACCAGATACCGATACACCAGACAGGCTGCTGCATGCTTCATATCCAGAACAACCAATGTAATCACCTGCATCATCTTTGGTGGCACAACCAGATGCAACGCCCGGATAAGACCCTGCTGGTATTGAATCACAGGTTCCAGCGACACTACCCCATGTCCCTGCTGGACAGTATGCTTTGCTTGCACATGTGCCACCGGTATTCACCGCATTCCATTCACCTTTGATTAATGGCACATTACCACCTGTTCCCCCATAATAAACCTTGGTTCCACCAGGATAGTAATATGCTGTGGTGTTGTCACATGTAATCTGATTCGCATTGGCTGTTGCAACATATTTGCCTGCAACAGTTGTTAAATAGCAATTGCCACTCGCCGCACGCGTACCATCACTGTGCGTATATTCGCCCGGGCACGTTGTGCACGATGTCGCTGTTCCGCCAGCACTGTATGTCCCATCGCCACACGGTGTACACGTAGGATTGTATGTACCAGCGCCGCTGATGTAATATCCCGCATTACACTTTGTGGTGTACGTCACTGTTCCAGTGTCGCTTATGGTCAGTGTACACGTACCATTTGATGGTTGAATACAATTATGTGCCCACGCAGCAAACAAGTTTGTATTGGACGTAAACGTTGTATTTGCTGGCAATGTTCCATTCGCCGTTATGCGCCGCGTTCCCGTGCCGCCTGACGCGGTCAAATCAGTCTGTTTGCTCGTATAGAATCCGCGGAACGTATACCCATCGCGGCTTGGAATGTCCGCTTTGCTGATTTCGTTTGTTGCCGCACTGTTACTGTACCAGCCCGTTGCATATTTTTGATATATCGTGCTGTGTGTTGCAGAACCGTCATAACTCTTTAAATAAATCGTGCGGACCGTTCCAGTACAAGCCCCAGCAATACGTGTTCCACTACCTAGATAATTAGAGTCACACTTATACTGTGCATAGAATGTAGTATTACCACTAACATTGCAGGCCGCGGCTGTTTTGAATGTGCCATTTGCCGCCACACACTGCGTTCCACCAGTTGCAGCCGAAGTATTGTAGTGTCCGGCATACGATGCATTTGGCTTAGTCGGCAATGGCGACAGTTTTGTTACGACATTTGAACATGCGTTGTCACTGTACCACGTTGCCAAACCCGTTTTTTTATACAGCGTCGTCGTCCCAGAACCACCATTTTTTATTCCGTTCAATGTAACCTTGTTACAATTCGCAGAACAGGTATATGAAGCAGGAGCAGTGCTGCTGGCAGAGCCACTACGCGTGTAACCAGTTGAACATGTGTTGATGGCACACTTGTCCAATACTTGCCTGGTTGACGGTGACCACGTTGGCTTCGTCCATGTGTCAGCACCAATCACGTTTGAACATGCAGAATCACATTTTATTGATCCAGTTGAACTAGTTGTATTTCCATCGGTACAGATTTCCAGACCAAATGTTTCTGTTAAAACCGTTGCTTCGTTTGACGAATCGCATTCGACCTTCTCCTTGCCAGGACACGCTGCACCAACAGGACATATATCTACCGATTTATAAGAAGCATAACCTTCGTCACAACCCGATTCATCGGTCAGGTAATAACCAGGTCCAACCGCATCGTATAACCAGCTGGACACTTCTCCTTGGTATCTCTTTGTATCACCTTCTACGAATACATATTCATGCAATCCGACTGTTTGACCATCAGTCACATTGGGATCCGGCTCATACCACACCAACGCCATACACTCTGTAATCGCACCACGTCCATTTGCCGAGACTACCTTGCCTCCTACCATCTGCGAGCCACTGTATTCTTCAGGGAATATTTCACGTCTGTTCTCTTCACTGTTGGGGTCTGGACACTCTTGCTTTATATGTTGCTCGCAAAATGTGGTGCCTGTACACTGCGCCTGGCCAGTACATGCCATATAGCTGCTATCACATCCTGTGCCATGATAACCATATGACATTGTCGCACAGGCCGATGCAGGGGTAGCCGACGCTGTTTTATATGTTCCCTGCGCGCACCGGGTCCATACTGCATAAACCGTGGTGTTAGCCGTAAGAACCATCGAAAACGCCCCTGACGTTGCTGAACTTGCAGTTGACCATCCAACTAAACGATACCCCGCACGACGATAACTTGTGCCAGTCCCCGGATTTAAACTGCACGCCTCGCCAAAATTACATGCGGTTGCTGCCGGCGTCGTGCCACTGCCACCGTTTAATACATAGGTTACCTTAACCGTTTTTTTGACCGGTGCGGCCGTGCCACCAGGACAAGTATACTTGTCGATATTGTTGTATTGTCCCATGACAGAGCAGGGACGACATGCGTTTCCAACCGCAGGCGTACCATTATACGTTGTTGATGACGCATTAGACGTCATGTAATAACCCACTGCGCAACTGGTATATTGCTTGTACGTGGGACATGAATAGCCTGCCGCCAGCACATTACCGACACAAAAAACACCAAATACAAATGCAAAAAAACGCAGAATTCTGGACATTCTTCCCACTTCTTTTTCTCTTTTATTACTCATCTTAGAAAAAAAGCCGCTTTCACTGCAAGAGAAAAATGCTTTTTTACCTTTAACGTCATGTATCTAACAAAATTTTCGTTGAATTTTGACAAATTACTGATAAAATTTTGTCCATCCAGACGCACAGAGCATAGTCGCCCAAAGAACCATCATGGTTCCAAGGCGGAGGAAAGTCCGGACTGCATGGGACGGCACATCGGCTAATGACCGAGCGGGGCGACCCGACGATTAGAGCAACAGTGACGAAGCGATTAAATTCGAGTGAAACGGGCAATCTCTGTGCGCAGCAACTTCAAATAGGCCCCCGCTTAAAGTGTCCCACCCAGGGGGCGGGTAGAAGGCTTGACGTCCGGTGGCAACATCGGATGCAGATTGATTATGCTCGCTACCCCGATGGCGGTTGTTATGACGGCTCCGGGGCAGAACAGAATCCGGCTTATCGTGTGTCTGGTAACCGTCCATCTGGGCGGTTCTTTTTTTCAGAACGTCGCCAGCAATGCGAATGGTGGATTAGAAAGACATAGTGATACAGTGATATAGTTTTAGAATAGTTGACTATAATAATCTATCATTAAAAAACGCGCCGGTGGCGCGTTTTTACATAACCTTTCCCTGGGTTGGATAAAAGGTCAATTGGATTTTTTCCCACTTTGAAAATTCATTTTGTGGCAACATCTTGAATGGCTGACACACGTTTATTGCCGAACGAATCGTGTCCAGGACATATGCAAACGCCGGATCAGAATCTGCACGTGCCGCCGATTCGAACCACACATCACGCACCGTACCATTGCGTCGCATTGTCAAGTGTGCCACCGCACGAATATCCCCAATGCCCGGATGATTTGTATCAATTGCCCAACAGCGCGTCATCGCAACACGCAACGCGTCGACCACCGATATTGTCAACGTCCGGTCCAATGACACAACCTGGCGATTGACACGGACGACGGTCTTTTTACGTGGGGCGGGGGTGTCATCTGGATTCTTGGCGTCCGACGGGGTCGCAGTGTCCTGGGGCGTGTCGGGCGCGGTATCGTCTATCAATGATGGTGATTCAATCGGTTTATCATCAACCGCCGGCGCGGGTTCGGTTTTTTGTTCTGGTTTCGGTGCGTCGGGTGTCGGGGTTGTATCCGCATTGACATTATATAATATAGATTCATCCCCAGACACGCGTACCGCATTCAGGTCAATTTCATAAATCTGAATTCGGTCAGGCGCAACCAAAGTTGCACGGTCAACCACCAACGCAAACGACGTTATCATTACTGCCAATACCACCAGATGCCCCATCACGGACATCATCAGATTTTCAGACTTGAAAATATTAAAGTTATATTTCATATCAGAGTTCAGAGTTCAGAGTTCAGAGTTCAGAGTTTTAATCTTCAGCCTGACTAGAACCCACCGTTTTTGTTGTTGCCATTAAAATTTTTGTTATCTCGTTGCAGTCAGCATACAAACTATTATATTCAGTCAGCGTTATATATTTGCTTTCCTTTAACAAACGCAACCAATATTGTGTTTCTACACTTTCCTTTAACGCAATATACACCTTGGACACAAAATCTTTCTTGCTTATCGCGCATTCAGATTCTGATAAATTCGCCCCGATGCTCGTTCCTGAACGCAGTATCTGTTTTGATAACACGTATTCCTTTCTATCTGTGGTCAGCACATTGCATAGCTTTATTATTCTCAGTGCAAAAGTTTCACTTTTTTGTCTTGCTATGCTATCTTTCATATTGCACAACCCCTATCTGAACTCTGCACTCTGAACGTTGCACTATGCCACTTACTTATCCACCTGGGTGCGCAGCCCAACACGTTGGAACCCGGCATCCTTTAATTTACCCATAACCGACATCACCGCGCCATAGTCGGCACGACGATCGCCGTTTATCATTATCGTCAATTGTGGGTTTTCCCCGCGCATTGCAATTGCACGCTTTACAACGTCGTCACGCGATAACTGCTGTTGCCCAATAAAATAGCGACCCGATGCATCAACACTGATTTGAATTGCATGGTCATTGCCCGTCAATGTGGTATGACCGGCATTCGGCAAATCCAGGTCAATACCTGTTGTCATCATCGGGGTCGTTACCATAAACACCGCCAGCAACACCGTCATAACGTCAATCATTGGCGTCAACGAAATTGCGGCATCAGAATTTCTCTGTCTTCTGCGCGACATAAACGCCCCCTTATTTACGTGCAGCCTGCATTTCACGACGTGCTTCATCCAAATCGTCGTATAATTCGTCCGCTTTCTTGATAAAATATTGATACGCGATGGCCGCTGGCACCGCAGCAATTAATCCCAACGCCGTTGTTCCTAATGCCGTTGCCAACCCCGGCGCAACAACGCCAATTGACACCGACTGATTCACGCCAATTGACGCAAAAGAATCCATAACGCCCCAAATCGTACCAAACAAACCGATAAACGGCGCGACATACGAAACCATAGACAAGAACCACAAATTCTTGTCAAACGGACGCGTCAGACGATCTGCAATCAAATCCAGATTATCAGCTGATTTAATTTTAACCGGATTTTTGCGTTGATAACGCCACAGGCGGATTTTTTCAATAATAATCGCCCAGGACATAACACTGGCCGCTACCAGAACTAGTGATATAAACAATGTTACAATATCACCGGTAAACAAATTTACCAACGAGAAACTATTTGTCATTTTCCTTTCCTTTTTCCTTGATTATTCCACAGTTACTTTCTGTAAAATCTGATTGGGTATGCGCTTGGGGCGCATGTCGCCATCAATATATACAACCGTTAGGCCCAGTATAGCACAAATTTCATCACCACGCACGAACTTTTGTTGTAAATCCATCGACGCCGCGCCAACGTGCGTTATTACCGTTTCAACCACAAATTCATCGCCCAATTTTAATGGCTGGATATATTTAATATGCAATTCACGCACAACAAACCCGATATCATCACCAGGCACACACACCCCGCGAAACCAATCCATACGCGCACGTTCGGCAATTTCAATATACCGACCGTGATAGACAATACCGCCCGCGTCCGTATCCGCGTATGCAATAGCAAATGGAAACGTATGTATGATTGACATTTGGGACGGCTTTTATCTCTGCTTGCTGACCACCATAGGATTGACAATACGTTCAATCACTGCCGACGGAATACGCTTTGGGCGCATATTGCCACCGACATAGACAGCCGTGCTTTTCATAATAGCGCAGACCGTGTGACCATGCATAAATTTCTGTTCCATCAATATCGCCGCGGAACGCAAGTCTGTAACCGATGTTTCAACAACCAATTCATCACGAACATGCAACGGACATTTATACTGCACCGATAAATCTCGAATTATGAACCCAACGTCACCTTCTGGAAACGTTATCCCACGCAGCCAATCCATACGCGCACGTTCGGCAATTTCAATATATCGACCATGATAGACAATACCGCCCGCATCAGTGTCACAATATGCCGTCATAAATGGGAATTTATGAATGTTATACTCAACAGTCGTCGTCATTGACATAATTTTATTTCTCCAACCCTAGATGGGTATATCCAGCGTCCGTAATAACACGCCCACGTGGCGTGCGCTGAACAAAGCCCAATTGCATTAAATATGGTTCAATTACATCCTCTATGGTGTCAGACGGTTCTGACAACGCTGCTGCCAAATTTTCGATACCGACCGGCCCCCCAGCATAATGCCGAACAATCGTTGACATATACTCGCGATCAATTTCGTCCAGGCCACACCCGTCAATATGTAATTGAAACAGGGTGGTTTTGACTGTATCTGTGGAAATCGTGCCGCACGACAACGCCGTTGCAAAGTCACGTGCACGCTTTAACAGTCTGTTTGCGATACGAGGGGTACCACGCGCACTATGCGCCAACATCAACGCCGCGTCTGCATCAATTGGTGTGCCCAAAATATTCGCACTGCGTATAACAATTTTTGCTAAATCGTCCGGCGAATAAAACGTCAGGCGCAAATCAATCCCAAATCGGTCACGCAATGGATTAGACAGCAACCCTGTGCGAGTTGTTGCGCCAACCAGCGTAAACGGCGGCAAGTCAATACGAACACTTTTCGCAGACGGTCCTTCGCCCAGCATGATGTCCAACTTGAAATCTTCCATTGCGGAATACAAAACTTCCTCGATTGCGGTCGGTAAACGATGAATTTCATCAATAAACAACACATCCATCGGTTCCAGCGCAGTCAATATTGCGGCCAAATCACCTTGCTTGGTCAACATGGGAGCTGACGTCGCACGAAAATTTGTTCCCAATTCGTTTGCCACAATATGTGCCAATGTCGTTTTGCCCAATCCCGGTGGCCCGTATAACAGAACATGATCCATTGCCTCGCCCCGGGATTTGGCCCCAGATATAAACACAGACAAATTCTGTTTCAGCGCATTATGCCCAATAAAATCCGACAATGTATGTGGACGAATAGACGCCGCCATTTCATCGGGTATATTTGGGTCTAAAAATCTATCTTTGTCCGTCTGCATTGCTACAACAACTTGTCTTCGGCGTTTTCACGACCAACATATGCCTTTAAGTCATTATACATCTGGCGCAGATCTGCTGGTGTAGAATAATTCACATCGGCATTTTTTACCCGGATTGTCTCCAAATCAATCTGTGCCTGTTTTTTTAATACCTGGGTCAAGTGTGATGCAAATGCCCGCGCATCATCTGCCTCTGCCGCCCCCTGTAATAACAGCCCCCGGTTTGGGCGTGGCGACAAGAATGTAAAATCCGAAACGCTGGTATCTGGCGATACCAAGGCAAAACCTGACACCTCGGGCCGGCGCATCATTGCCTGCAATACATACCACGCACCCAATTGGTGACCAGCCAACCAGATTTTAGCACTGTCCTCATTTTTATTCTGAATCCAGTCAATTACGGTCGCAATATCCAACATATTATCCGCCGTGGTCCCAATTGCCCCCTCGGAATCATTGACGCCGCGATAGTTAAAACGAACCACAGAAAAGCCAATATCCATAAATGCCCGGAACATCGCATATGATACACGATCGTTCATGTGATGCTTTTGCCGCGGATTCCCAGACAACACGACCGCCAATGGGGCAGACGGCACGACTGATTTATGATATACCGCATGCAGCTTGCCAGACTCACCGGAAATAATGACATCAACCATGGCTCTCACCTTTTTATTTTTGCTATCTCTTATCAATTTCGCATTATAATGTAGAACAAACAAAGGTCAACTTGCAATAAAAATATTTTTGCTTTGACACAACACGCGCAAATGTTCTAAGATTTATCTACGAGAGAACGAAAGGCTTTGATATGGCTAGATTTATTTTACCAGTGATTATCGCATCTGTATGCGCGACTGTCGCCCCTGCGTTGGCGGACGAAGAAATCATGTATGATAATTTTCAGACTATTTATACCGAAACCCCGGTTCAGTCTTATTACGCATACCCAGATGACCCGAATTTCATTCCAGAAACAGAATTTATGGAACGCGCGGATAGTCTGGACTATGACCAGAACATTATTGACGCACGCGCCACCGAAGAGCAGGCACACCCAGGCGTAATATTTGCCGACCGTCCTATGATTGTGTGCCGTAATTTTGGGTGCACGCGTCTAAATGAAAAAATTACACGGACGTTTTTATTTAACAGCCTGGCCAATATGTTTATGATGAACGGCCACTCCCGTGTTTATATATGCGAGGCAGACCCATTTTCGCGTGATTGCCTGCAATCAGGCATATCGTTCCCTGTCCGCAGTGGCATTGCCAACGCCCTGGTCAAGATTCCCAAGGCGACTATTTCCCAGGTAAATGTTTCAACTGGTTTGTCCAAGGCGACCGTGGGTATGACATATGAATTCTTGGTCAACGGTATTGAACGTCGATGTGAACCGACTGTTATGGATATCGTTGTGCCAATCAATTCTCAGGCAACACTATCCAACCGTGAATTTGCCTGCAACATGACCAGCGACGGTATCAGCAACGTGTCATTGTTGGTCAGCATTGATTATATTGACTTGGATTATGGTATCCTGGGCGGTTACTACTCGTTGGGCATGCAGGGCCCAACAACCGGTGGGGGCACAGGTTACGCGTTGTTCAAGACAGAATTTACGACAAACGGTATGACTTTCCGCGCCGCTGTTGATGGCGACGACGGCGGCACATCCAGTGCCAGCAACCGTCTGCGCACAATTCGCCCAGGGGAATACGCCGTTGAACCAATGCAAAAGTAAATGAACAAAACTGTTCTGATTATTGATGATGACGATATGCTGCGTCGAACATTGGCGCACGGATTGCAAAATAACGACTTTAACGTTATAACGGCCCAGTCGGCCGAAATGGGTGCTGATGTGTTGGGGCGGGTGACGGTTGACGCAATCGTGCTGGATCGGATGATGACTGGCACAGATGGTCTGACGTTTTTAAAGAATCTGCGTGGGACAGGCGACGCGACACCAGTAATTATGCTGACTGCGATGACGGGCTCAGAAAACGCAATTGACGGATTGGATGCGGGGGCAGACGACTATTTGGCCAAACCGTTCCAGTTGCGGGAATTGATTTTGCGCTTGAACAACATAACTCGCAGCCGCACCACCACATTTGAATCCACAATGCCGTATGGTCTGGCATTCGCAGACGACGAATTCTTTGTATACGATGCGAATGGTAACCGCCGTATTTTAGGACTATCGGGCGAAGAAAAAAAACTATTGGCCCATTTAACCCGTCCAATGGGTAATATCGCACCCGCGTCGCCCATGGTTGCAAAACGCTTGCGTGGGAAATTAAATAGTGTATTATCCAATCTGGATATAATAACGATACGTGGTCGCGGGTATAAATTGATATCCACGCCCACCACAAACAACAATAATGGTGACAAATAAATGAGATTGATACCACGCAGCTTTTTATGGCGCACAATTTTGATGATAACTGTCCCACTAATTGTGGCCCAGGTTATTGTTGCTAATGTATTTTTCGGCAACCACTGGGATCGCGTTCATGCGACGTTGGCACGCACATTGGCGGGCGAAATTACAACCATGATGAACTTTATGGACAGCGGTGATAACGACGCATTGTCATCAATGGCACGCGATATTGGGATAAATGTTTCCGTAAATCCGCACCTGAATCGTCCCAAAAAAAACGATAATCATTCCCGCGAAACAGGCCGTCTGGCGTCGGAATTGTCAAAACGTCTGAACAGACCCGCCAAAATCTATATCGACAAGGACAAACGCCTGATGTTCGTTGATATTCCAACCAAAAACGGCAGCGTTGCGACATTTGGCACATCGCTATATCGTGTGTATTCTACCAGCACCGAGGTGTTTTTGATTTGGTTAGTTGGCTCGTTCCTGATTGTATTACTGTTGATATCGCCATTTATCGTGCTGCACACGCGCAGCATACGCAGTATTGCCAAGGCAGCAAATCGGTTTGGACGCGGTTTGGACGCGCCAGGATTCAAGCCATCGGGGTCACGCGAAATACGCGACGCCGCCATCGCAATGATTACGATGAAGGAACGTTTGAACAGATATAACCGCACTCGCACAGATATGTTAAACGCGGTCAGCCATGATTTAAAGGCCCCATTGACACGCATGCGTTTGGCGGTTGAAACTGGCAGCGCAACAAACGACGAACTGATACGCGACATTGATCGCATGTCTGAAATGGTTAACGGATATCTGGCATTTGCACGTGGTGAAACACCCGAAATTGAACAGACAACCGAATTGCCCGCAATGCTGTTACGCACAGCGCGTGACGCAGCCCCAGACAAAAAGATTGAAACAATATTCCCGGACACGCCAGCACAGTTCTATGCGCGCCCGATGGCATTAGCACGCGCATTCGGCAATATTATTGAAAATGCGGCACGTTTTGCCAAAAAGAAAATCAAGATTACCGAGATTGACACCGCTGACCAGGTTGAAATTATTATTGAAGATGACGGCCCTGGCATTCCAGATGATAAAAAGGCCGACGCAATGCGCCCATTTGTCCGCCTGGATAATGCACGTGGGCGCGACACTGGGGGAACCGGACTGGGGCTATCAATTGCCCAGACCGCGATTGAAAACCACGGTGGCCAAATGTTCCTGGAAAACAGCGAATTGGGCGGTCTTCGTGTCCGTGTTGTACTGCCAATATAACAACAATTTTTTACGACAGGTATAAAAAATGAACTTGTATAAATATATATCAGATACGATAAACGACAAACTGGGCGTGGCGGTTAAACTGGACGTGCCACGTAACCGCGAATTTGGGGATTTTGCCACAAATGCTGCTATGGTCATGGCAAAGAGCGCCGGCAAAAACCCACGCGAATTGGCGGGTGAATTATTACCAAAACTGCGCGAATTGGACTTTGTCGCCGACGCATCAATTGCCGGCCCAGGCTTTATCAACATTAAATTACGCGATGATTTTATTTGGCACGCCACATATAACGCGCCAAACCTGTGCACCACACAACCACTGAAAATCGATTTAGATTACGGCGGATACAACGTAGGCAAGGCATTGCATATCGGACACCTGCGCACGACAATCGTGGGCGATACATTTAATCGCATTGCCAAATCATTGGGGCACAAAACTAAAAGTTACAATCACATTGGTGACTGGGGTCGTCCGATGGGACTGATTATCACGTGGATTATGGAATACGGCATGCCCCAGAACGCCACAGAATTAAACAAAATCTATCCGGCTTCAACCGCACGTGCTAAAACCGATAGTGCATGGCTGGCACGGGCCAAAGAAACAACTGCAAAACTGCAAGCGGGCGATGCGGAATGCAAGCGTATTTATGACGCGTTTATGAAAATATCATTGACACAAATGGACACAGTGTTGCGCCGGTTAAACGTATTGCCATTTGACGCAACAATGGGCGAACGTGGCGTTGCCGAATACGTCCCAGAAATGCAGAAAATCTTGGAATCCAAAAACCTGTTGACATTGGACGATGGGGCAATGATTGTGAACATCAAACGCGATGATGACCGTGCGCCAATGCCACCGTTGATATTTCGCACTAGTGCTGACACCCAAACATATGCCGCCGCAGACCTGTCGGCGATATATTACCGCACAAAAACAGATAATCCGGATATTATCGGATATTTTACCGACTCACGCCAGAATCTGCATTTTCAACAGGTATTTCGTGCCGCCAGTTTGGCAAAAATCACCAACGCCGAATTATTCCACACTGGTTTCGGCGCACTGACTGGGGCCGACGGCAAACCTTTCAAGAGTCGCGATGGTGGCGTGGCAGAATTACTGGATGTTTTGGATACAGTGCGCGACGCCGTGCACGCCCGCGTGATGGATGCCGGTAAACAACTGAACGATGACACAATTGACGCAATTGCATTGGCGGCAATCAAATTCAACGACCTGATTCACGATGTTCGTGCCGATTATATTTTCGATCCGAACCAAATTACCAGTTTCGAGGGTCGCACTGGTCCATACATATTATACACCGCAGTGCGTTTGAATTCGGTTTTACGTCGGGCAGGGGACACAGTGTCTGCCCAACTGACAGAATTGACTGCTGACGAACGCAATTTGTTGATTGAAATTCTGGATTTTGAACGCACGGTTCAGTCCGCATTTGACAATCGTGCAACCGATATGATTGCGAACTATGCATACGATTTATGCCAGTTGATAAATTCATTTTATCATAATTGTCCTATTCTGCGCGAAGACGTTCCATCTGACGCCCGGGCGCAACGCCTGCATATCGTGCGAATTGCCGCCGATGCACTGGGGCGCACAATTGACCTGATGGGACTGCGCGTGCCGGACGAAATGTAATAAAACGCCCATCCGGGCGTTTTTTTAGTGATAAAGTGATTCAGTGATAAAGTGAAAAAGTTGTATCACTGTTTCACTCTATCACTTTGTCACTATATCACTTCCTCACTTTTATGCGGTATTATTATACCGCACGGATTTTTCTTGACATTTCTGAGCAGTTGCGTCATAATACGTGCGCTAAATTAGTAAAAACCTAAGGAAATATAAAAATGGCAGCGACAAAATCGTTAAAAAAGTGTGAATTGGATGCCAAATGGTATTTGATTGACGCGACCGATTGCACGCTGGGGCGTTTGGCGGCATTTACTGCAAACATCCTGCGTGGCAAGAACAAGCCTACATGGACACCGAACATGGATTGTGGTGACCATGTTATCATTATCAACGCAGACAAGGTTGCGCTGTCTGGTAAAAAGGCTGACAAGACAAAGTTCTTTTGGCACTCTTTGTGGACCGGCGGAATCAAAGAACGCACACTGGGCCAAATGCGCAGCGAAAAGCCAGAACAGTTGGTTTTCAACGCTGTTAAACGCATGATGGGACGTCGCACAGCGGTTGCATTGGCGAACCAGCGTTTGACCAAACTGCATATTTATGCTGGTGCGGAACATAAACACGCCGCCCAGAAACCGGTTGTTATCAATTTTGCCGAATTGAACCGTAAAAACAAAAGGGGCGAATAATGACAGAAACTAAAAAGACTGCAACAGCATCAAAGACGGTAAAGAAAGCCGCCCCAGCGAGAAAAGCACCAGTTGCCAAAAAAGCAACCGCTGCGGAAAAGACTGCATGCGTTAAATTGACTGGCGCAACATATGCAACTGGCAAACGTAAAGATTCCGTTGCACGCGTATATTTGGTTCCGGGCAAGGGCAACATCTTTGTCAATGAAATCCCGGCCGACAAATATTTCCGTCGTCCAGTGTTGCAAATGATTATTGCGCAACCATTCGGCGTTACAAAACGCGAAACTGCATATGATATACACGCGATGGTTATTGGTGGCGGTTTGTCTGGTCAGGCAGGTGCTGTAAAACACGGCATTTCCAAGGCACTGGAAAAAATCGAACCAGAATTGCGTCCGGCATTAAAGGCCGCAGGGTTCTTGACCCGCGACAGCCGCGTCGTTGAACGTAAGCACTTTGGTCACCACAAGGCGCGTCGTTCGACCCAGTTCAGCAAACGTTAATTTGCCGAATACAGACAAAAAATCCCGCACAACGCGGGATTTTTTATTATTGCGTTTATAAAAAAAGCGTGCAATAATCACACGGCAATTACATTTTAGGGGAACAATATGTTTACAAAAGAAAAAATCAAAGATTTACATTATTCCGTAAACGGAACGATTTCTGCGGCCGATGTTCAGGCGGCGGCCGATGAAATTTTGACCGAATACGGCAAAACCGCAAAAATGCCTGGATTCCGTCCCGGTCACATTCCATTATCAGTTCTGCGCCAGAAATTCAACGCATCAGCAACATCCGAAGCGGTAGACAAACTGATGAACAAGGATTTGAACGATTTTATTGCAGACAAGAAAATCCGTTTGGCGGGTGCGCCAAAGGCCGACCTGGCCGGGTGGGAATTTGGCAAAGACGTTGAATACACATTAGAATTCGATATTTTGCCAACATTGCCTGCGGTTGACTTGGAAAAATTCACCGTTACCAAGAAAACAACTACTCTGGACGAAAAAGAAGTCGACAGCGCAATTGAAAACCTGCGCAAAAGCCGCAGTACTGCTGAAAAACAGGCCGACTCCTACAAGGCCGCAAATGGTGACACCGCAGTAATTGACTTCAAAGGATTTATCGGCGATGACGCATTCGAAGGTGGCACAGCCGAAAAGCATCACCTGATTTTGGGCTCTGGCGCATTTATTCCGGGATTCGAAGACCAGATTATTGGTCACAAGGCCGGCGATGAATTTGACGTCAACGTTAAATTCCCAAAAGAATATCATGCCGAAAACCTGGCGGGCAAGGACGCACGCTTTGCGGTCAAGGTTCATGAAGTTCGCAAGCATATCTTGCCAGAATTGACAGACGACTTTGCCAAAACCATTGGCCAGGAATCTGTTGACGCATTGCGTGAACACATCCGCAAAATCTATAATGACCAATATGCCGAGGCCGCACAACGCGACATGCGGAACGAATTGTTGGACATCTTGGCAGACAAGGTCAAATTAGAATTGCCAGAAACATTGGTCGAACAAGAATTGGGCATGGCAAAATCAGAACACGAGCGCAATCATGCGAACTGTGGCAACAATTGCAAATCTGACGATCATAAGTGGGACGAAAAGAAAGAACGCAAGGAAGCCGAACGCCGCGTTAAACTGGGGCTGATTTTGGCAGAATGGGGCACCCAAAACAAGGTAGAAGTGACACGCGACGACCTGCAACAAGCCGTCTGGGCCGAAGCGTCACGTTACCCAGATCCGAAACAGGTATTTGAATTCTATAACAAGAATCAAAATGCCTTGGCAATGCTGCGCGGTATGATTTTTGAACGCAAGGCATTGGACGCAATGTTGACCCATGTCAAACAAAAAGAAAAAGCAGTAAAGCCCGAAGAATTATTCCAGGCTGTACCTGTGAAATAAAAAACGCCCGTTTGGGCGTTTTTTTTATTACGGTGTTATCTTTACCGTGCGTTTTGCTTGCGCTGTTCCAATTCCTTGCGACGCAGACTTATAAACGTCGCCCCAGCAACGCCCGCATGCAGCATACCAACCGCCCACCATGGGGTATATGTTTCGGTATTGCATACTTTATCAAATTCGTCAGATGATTCTTCTTCATCAATCCATGAATTTGCATAGTAATCGCCATTCTTATCAACCGGAATACGTTTGCCTGCAACTGTTCTGATATATCGATTCGCCGCCGGTTGATATTCAGTGGATACGTATGTTGTGTGTTCTGGATTCGGATTTAGCGAATATGCACATTCAAAACGATGCGCTAATGAAGCGTTATCCATAAAATACAGTCCCTTGTTCGGCATAAAGTGAACAGCAACGCCAATCAATGGCACAACGACTGCGCTGGTTAAAACTGATTTTGCAATATTTTTTGCAGTGTTCATTATCAACTCCCTTGAAGTTTTATCGCTTTATTGTATTACAAAATAATATTTTGTCAATAGATATATTACATCTTGATTTTTCAAAAAAATCCATGTATAATCAGGGCGATTTTGCGGGTGGGCGCATTATCAATCCGACTAACCCCACAAGTCCTTTGCATTATTTTGCAGATGGCAAGCTTTGTATGAAATTTTCTTATGAAAGATTTATCCAAAGATTTATTTAATCCTATCTCTGGCGAAGACTTTGTTCAGATGTTCGACAAGAACTACGGCAACCAAGAAACTTTGCAGGGTTATGCAACCAAGGGAACTGTCAAAGACATCCGTGGCGATTTTGCAATGGTTGACGTCGGTCTGAAATCCGAAGGTCGTGTTCCATTAAAAGAATTCGGCGCATCTGTCCCAGCCGTGGGCGATATTATTGACGTTTTTGTTGAACGTTATGAATCCCGCGAAGGCACAGCTGTTCTGTCTTATACCAAGGCTCGTGCTGAAAAAGCATGGAAAGACTTGGAAAAGACCATTGCTGACGGCATTGACCCCGAAGGCACAATTATTGACGTTGTTCGCGGTGGTTACACCGTTGACTTGGGCGGCGTATTCGCATTTATGCCATCGTCCCAGGTTGACCACAAACCTGTTCGCGATGCCAAATCATTGATTGGCCTGAAAGATAAGTTCCGCGTTTTGAAAATGGACGCATTGCGCACAAACGCAATTGTATCACGTCGCGCAATCCAGTCTGACTCCATCGCAGCCGCACAACGCGAAGCGATGAAGAACATCACACTGGGTGCCGTTATTGAAGGAACCGTCAAGAACATCACAGACTACGGTGTGTTCGTTGATTTGGGTGGCATTGACGGCTTACTGCACGTCACAGACCTGTCCTGGAAACGCGTAAATCACCCACGCGAACTGGTTCACGTTGGCGAAAAGATAAAGGTCAAAGTTATCCAGTTTGACCCAGAATCTCACCGCATTTCGCTGGGCGCGAAACAATTGGAAGCTGATCCTTGGGATACCGCGTCCCGCGCATTTAACGTTGGTGACACAGTGTCAGGCAAGGTTTCGTCTATCACTGATTACGGTGCATTTATTGACCTGGGCAACAATATCGAGGGCTTGGTTCATATGTCTGAACTGTCCTGGACAAACAAAAACATCCACCCCAGCAAGGTTTTGCAGGCCGGCCAGGATGTCAACGTTGTCGTCTTGGGCATTGACCAGGAAAAACGTCGTATCTCGTTGGGCTATAAACAGTTGCAACCAAATCCATGGAAACAATTTGCCGAAACCCACAATGTTGGCGACGTTGTAACAGGCCCAATCAAGAACACAACCGAATTCGGTCTGTTTGTTCAGTTGACCCCAGAATTAGACGGTATGGTTCACATTTCCGACCTGTCTTGGAACAAACTGGACGAAGAAGAACTGAAAAAGTTCGTTCGTGGCCAAGAAGTGACAGCGAAAATTTTGGATATCAATCCAGAAAAAGAACGTGTCACACTGGGCATCAAACAGTTGACCGAAGGCGCAGACAACAAGAACGCAGCCATCAAGAAAGGCGCAGTTGTTTCTGGCACTGTATCTGAAATCACACCAGATGAATTGATTTTGGCACTGCCAAATGAAATCCGCGGTGTTATCCGTCGCACAGACCTGTCACGTGAAAAAGCGGAACAGGACACCAGCAAGTTCAAAGTAGGCGACACAGTTGAAGCATCTGTTGTTTCTGTCGAAGACAACACTGTTAAACTGTCTATCCGCGCATTGCAGGTGACCCTGGAAAAACAGGCTGTCAAAGAATACGCCAACCAGGCCGACAGTGGCTCTGTCTTGGGCGACATCTTGGGCGCTGCGATTGAAAACAGCAAAAAATAATTTACGTTTGTAAATTATTCCTAGATCCCCGACATTCTTGTCGGGGGTTTGTCTTTATGATATAATGGATATGCTATGAAAAAAGATTTGATTGTTTTAATGGGTGCCCCAGGCGCAGGCAAGGGCACTTTTGCACGAATGCTGGGCGAACGTAAAAAATATTGTTATGTTGAAACGGGTGCACTGTTGCGAACATTGCCGCCAGACAGTCCAATTGGCCAGATGGTTGCACGGGGTGAATTGGTTCCAGACGACGGATTGTTTAAATTGATGCACGACAATATTTGCGATGACGCTGACGTGTTGTTGGACGGTTTTCCGCGCACATTGTCCCAGGCACAATGGTTGATAAAATCATACGCAAAAAATTTTAACATCCATATCATCTATCTGGACATACCAGAAAGTGTTATAGAACATCGCCTGAACAAACGCCATGCCGAGGGCAGCACCCGTGCCGACGATGCCAACACAGCAATTGTCCAACGCCGAATAACAACATTTTGGAACATAACGATGCCGGCGATTGAATGGCTGCGCACCGCGCCCGGCATAAAATTCAGCGACGTTGATGTCAGTGGCCTGGATGTGAACGAAAATTTCGCCAACATCATTGCCGCATTACAACAATAAAAAACGCCCCGAATGGGGCATTTTATTTACACAATACTGCGACGCGCAACACTGAAAAACGCAAAACCCAACAACAGTATCATTATTGCCAAGAATATTACCACAGCCGCACTGTCGTATTCTGCGAACGGCAATTTCATATTCATGCCATAATACCCAACAACAACCGTTGGCACCACCAGAATAATATTCCACATAGTCAAACGATTAATGTATTTATTCGAGTCCATGTTAATGACGCTTTCAAATGTTTCTTTGATTGATTTTAACATTTTACTGTATGACGTCACAACCTCGGTAGCCTGGGACAATTCAATACGCGCATCTTCGACCAATTCAGCGGCATCATCATTCTTGATAAACCAACGCATTTTGTCCAGTTTATCTAACACCGCCACATTACCTTTTATCCCAGCCATATACAGGGTGTAACTATTTTCAACCTCTAGCAATGCCATCAAGTCGCGACGATGAATATGATTACTCAACGCTTTTTTGGATTCCAAAACACGCTTGTTCAATTCCTTCAAGAAACGCAGATATGATTCCGCGATATAATAAATAACGTTTAAAATAAATTCCTCGCGAGATGTTTTTTCATCCTTTTTTATCTTGTCTAACAAATCGCATCGCTTGCGACAAACAGTGATGACACGTGTTGCTGAATAAATAATCGACAGCGGTTCTGTATGCCACAGTGTGTCTGTTTCACGATTAATGATAGGAAAACGCACGATGATGACCTTGTAATCATCTTCCAATTCGATACGTGGCTGTTCATCAGGGTCCAAAATGTCTGAGATAGTATCCTCGTCAATTTTGTATTTATTTTGCAGTTTTTCAAAATCTTCGTGATCGGGATTTCCGACATTCACCCAAGAGAATGATTTTAATTTTTCAGTCACAAACATGGCCATTCTCCTTGTTTTCTAAACTGCGGGTATTTTACACCAGTTTTCACAAGAAATCAAATAAATCTGGGAAATCATACCGATATTTTTTTGTTCGCATATGTGTGATACTGAACGCATGGCCATACAGACAAACTCTTTTACAATTGCACGATACATTTTATTGGGGTTGGCCATTTTAGTAATCGGGGCAATTTTGTTTTGGATACTATAAACCGTCCTGACGGACGGTTAAATTTTTGGTCGGGGTGACAAGCTTGGTTTCACCGACCTGGGCACATTCGCCAAGCAAACCGGCATACTGCCGTCTGCCTTGTGCCTGCGGTTCAAACCTGCTTCCCCGCAGGTTCGATTCCGGTCGCCACAAAATAAAAAATGGTCCGATTGGACCATTTTTATTTTGGTCGGGGTGACAGGAATCGAACCTGCGACCCCTTGCACCCCATGCAAGTACTCTACCAGGCTGAGCTACACCCCGAACGCCGTCAAATATAATCTATTTATTTTTAAAATACAATCTTTTTATTACCTGTGAATTCATGCATATTGTTCATACGCCTCACCAAGAGTATCATACATACGTCCGGACAAAATAAAAACAATCAACAAAAAAAGGATTAAACTATGTCAAAACCTGAAAAGAAAATGTGCAAATGCAAACACTGTGGTGAAATGCACAACGATAAACAACCACACCAAGAATGCGATAAAAAGCCTGATACAAAATAAAACTCTCGCACAAAACGTCGGTCGCCCCAGACCGGCGTTTTTTATTATACCAACATCACATGTAATTTTATGCTTGCACGAATCGGAAAAAAGTTACTAGTATTGCGCATATCAATTAAACCTAAACGAGGGTATGTCCATGATTATAGGTATTGGGATTGACTTGGTGGAAAGCGGGCGTTTCTTGGATTGGTCTGCATTTAAAAAACAGCGCATATTTACAAAAAAAGAATTAGAATATGCCGACGCAGACAACGCAAATGCGGAAAAACATCTGGCCAACTTTTGGGCCGCGCGCGAAGCGTTCTTAAAGGCATTAGGAACCGGGTTTGGCGAAGACATCACGTTTTCCGATGTGTCGGTTGTCCATAACGACGCAGGCAAACCGGAATTATTGATTGCCGGTGGCGCACGTACCGCATTAAAAGAATCAGCAGGCAGTAACGCAGTCGTCCACCTGTCCATTACCGACCAAGACGACTATTCTGCCGCAATCGTTGTAATAGAAAAAAATTAAAAATTTCCGCCCAAACGGGCGTTTTTTTACACCAACAGAAAACGCGCCGTTTGGCGCGTTTACGTTTTTTATTTTAATGGTGTAAAGCATTCACCGCTGGTGTTACAACACGCTGTTTCACCGTTGCCAACGTCCGAATATACTTCACCGGCACAACACCCATATTCATCAGGTGCGGCCCCATCATCACACGTCGGTTCTGTAATATCTTTTGTGCCAGCAGTGGTCTCTATTACATCTGACACAAACTCGGTATCATAAGACGGGGACGCAACAAACATCTTTTCCTGTTGCGATACATTATATGCAGGCTTTGATGCAATTATTTCTTCCTCACTCGGGATTGCCTTGGTCGCAGGTTCTATGACCACCGGTTCTGGCTCTGGCGTTGTTTCTGGTTGGGCAACAACCGGAACAGGGGCGGGCTCAACAACAGTGGGTTCTGGCTCGGGCTCTGATATCGGCTCTGGTTCAACCGCCACAGGTTCTGGTTCCGGCTGTTGAATCTCAGGTTTTGACAGAACATCCACCTGTGCCACCTTTTCAATAACGGCCTGTTCCGGCTCAATAAATGGTGAATCCTCTGTGATGGTGGCGGGCGTCGCCTGTTCAACAACTGGCGCAGGTGCCGTTGTTTCCAGTTCTGGAACAGTGTCACTGTTACGTTTTTGATACAACCACAATGTAAATATCGCCAGCACAATCAAGACGACTAACATTAGATAATATATCATTGTTGGCTTCTGTCGGGACGACGACCCAGATACTGGCACAACACCACCAGAAATCGGCGATACCGGACGTCCGCCATCACCACCAACCGCCGGCATAACCGGGGCCGGGCGCGATTCTGGTGTATCAACCGGCATTGTCTGGACAGGCGCCACCGGCGCTACAACTGGTTGTGCGGGCGTCAAACTGTCCAATACTGGCGCAGATGATACCGGCGGAACATTTGAAATCGGCGCAAAATCATCATCCAGCCGTGATACGGGGGCGGGTGTTTCGCTATGCAGTGACGTTGGTGGCACAAACGACAACGGCGCGTCGGAATGCACATCCACATATTCAGGTTCTGGCACAACACTGGACGGCGCTGCGACCGAGCCCACGCGACTTTCAGTAGCGACCGCCGGCGTATCAAACTCTATGGGTTTGAACGCGATTTCTTCGTCCAATATTTCTGGGTCTTTATCAAATAATGGTTTTACTTCTTCGTCGGCCATCTCTTCTGCCTTTGGTTGATTTGTTGATTGTATAACTGTAATTTCTGTATGTTGTGCCGGCACAGTCTGGGGCAGGGGTGCATCCACCACCACCGCCGGCGCATAGGTTGACGCAACGACAACTGGTGATACAGATTCTGTCACCACGTCATGTGCATTTGCCACCACCGTATTGTTTCCCAGTCTGTCCAGCAATTCACGTGCAATTTGCGCATCATCTTCAGCTGCCACCAGTCGCCGCTGGGCATTGGCCAGACGTCGCCGTGCACGACGCAATTTTTCGTTTGTGGCGTCTATTTGAGATTCACTGCGTAATATCTTGGACGCTGACTGTTTGGTCGGTTCACGCCCAATAGATTTCTTTTGCAGGGATAACTTGGACCGCAACTCACGCAGACGGGATTGCAGTTCTGCAATACTGTCATTCGTCCGTTCAATCGTTTCACGCGCCATATCTGCCGCCGCGATTGCTGCGCCCAGGCGTTCAGTCGCACTGCGACGCACCGACGCACGTCGGAAGTTTTCCATCATGTGCAACGCAGGTTCTGTATCTGCACCTTCATCGTATGCGCGTATCAAATTGTTATACGCCCCCAGCGCATGATATTCAATATCCAGTTTTTGATATTTATTATTTTTCTTGGGACGAACAGTTTCCAAATCAACATGCCAATCGTTTGCCAGCACATCATCCCACTTACGACCATCTGGCGCGTCAATTACCAACAAAACATTTGGCTTATCCGTCGTGATTGTCTGATCCAGCACAAACACCAAACGCCCTGTGTTATCATAATACGCCCCCAGGTCGTTTCCAGCAATTTTATACTGGCGCATGGTTAAAAGTTTTTCTCTCTCGTTCGGCATTTAGACTTTTCCCCACTATTAGAAATTATTTTTTCTTTGGTGGCGTAAATTGATATGCCTGCTTACAATGTTCATAGCAATATGGTTTACCGACAAATACTGTTTCGCCACAGAAGTGAAAATTTTCAGAATCCGGATCACCAATCGGCCAACGGCATTGATTAGGTTTCAGGTTTGCCATTTCCAATGAATGCTGAATTATACGCTGGTGCATAGCCAGTGTTTTACTGCTGCTGGTCTTGGTTGATTTTGTCGTTTTAGGCGTGGCCGGCGTTGCAACAGGCCACTTTTTTTGCCCCACCGCTTTCTTTGGTGCAGACGCTGCCGCCTTCTTGGCCGGCGTCGCCTTGGTCAGGGGTGTTTTTTTGGCGGGCGCCGAAGCAGTTTTTTTGGTTACAGTTGTGACTGTTTTTTTTGCCGAAGACGCCACTTTGACCGCCGAGGTCGACTTCTTTGTCGCGACCTTGACCACCGAAGTTGACGCAGCAGCGGCACCACCCGCCTTGGCATTCCAGCCCAACCGGTTCAGTTTGCCAACAACAGCATTTTTACTAATACCCAGTTTTTTGCCGATTTCAGACGTGGACAATCCCTTGCCCATCAAACCTTTTAATTTTTTTAGTGTTGCGCTATCCCAACCTTTGCTCATTTTATATCAACCCTTGTTATACTTTTATGGTATAATTCTATCACAGTTCCGATTCGAAAGGCAAGGGGGAAAAATATGTTTTGGCAAATCTTTTTTATTGTATTGTTGGCCCTCGCATTATGGTGTGCATGGCGCATATCTGTGGCCGACCTGCGTCGTCGCATTATCCCAGACGCATATTTATGGCCACTGTTGCTGATTGGCGCATTAATTGTAACCTGGTCACCTTTTTGGCCAATTGGCCCATATACTGCAACTGTTGGCGCGGCATTTGGATATGCACTGGCCGCGATTGTTGGCTTTGTATTTGATTGGATACGTCGTCGCAAAAATCCAGATGCCGACACACCAATTGGTATGGGTGATATCAAATTGATTGCGACTGGTGGTATATGGATGGGGCCCCAGGGGTTGGGTCTGGCCCTGGTATTAGCATGCATTGGCGGTGCAATATGGTCACTTGCAAGGCGCAAACGCTATATTCCATTCGCGCCGTTCTTTATCGGTGGCGCAATTTTGTCTTTAATAGCAATGGCCTTTTTGATATAATAACATACAAAGAATTAATACGTATGCTATCTGCAACAACCAAAGCGACAGAAAAGACATCAAACAGGAATCAATAGCAAAAAAAGAAAAAACAAAATGCAAAAAAATAAAATATTTTTTCACTGCTCTCTGTTCTCTGTTCTCTGCTCTTTATTCTCTTGTGGGGCATTGGCGGCGACACAGCATGTGAATTCTGCACCAAAGCCTGTATCATCTTATGGGTTGATTCAGAACGTTCAAAATTATTCATCAAATCCATTTTGGTCCCCGAACAGCCCATACAATTTGCGCATGCCACAACCAGTATACGCCCAAGGTACTGACGTTGACACTGGCGATTGTCAGCGCGTCGTGTCTGCCCTGGTTGCGTCATATTGCGCCACAAATAACAACTGTATCGATACCAGATTGAACGACGCACGACCGACATTAATTGTGCAATTGGCCAGCATTTCCGGTCACAACTATGTTACACCATGCGCAGGATTTATTGATTCTGAATTCAAAACATATCGCGATAACAATGCCATTGCCGCCCCACGCGCAAATAGCGTTACTGCATTCCCGACCGTAACCCAGCCGGTAAAAACAAGTACGGATTCCGGGGCAATAATTAAAAATCCTTATTCTCTCAAGACACCAGATTGGGCAACCGAAATGCAGGAGCGCGACCGAGAGTTAAAGCAACTGCAGTCACAAAATGGCGGCCATAACGAACACGTGGTAAAAATGGATTTTCCAAATACAATTGCTGACATATCCTTCCAGGAACGCATAAAAAACGCTGCCGCTGGATATGAACCATACAAGGATAAATCAGCATACCAACAGTTAAAGTTAGAATCCGAAGCAACACATCAGCAACGCATGGCACGGCGCAAACAAATATTGACCCAATGGCAAGAAGCCGCGGCAGAAACGCAAACTCAAATTACATCAGAACAAAAAAATCAGATTATTGCAAAAATTGCACAGGCATTAAAGGATGCTCAAAAATGAAACCGCTGAACGCATTTTTATCAACCTGTGTATTTTCTGCATTTTTGTGTTCTGGTGCTAGTGCCGAAATATCTGCAAACTGTCAACAATATACAGATTGTGATTCGTTAGTGGCATGTGAATTATATGCAGAAGTTGAAAAAGCCCTAAGTAATATGCCCACCGACTATAACGGTGCGGCAGCACGAGCAGCCAGTTATTTATCAAAATGTGCGAATTATCCTGACAAGTTTAAACATAACATTGATATCATCGTATCAGATAATCCCCAGGTTCGTATAACCATTGATTGGTCTGCGGTTCACAAACGTATGGCTGGTGGCGACCACGCAGATATCGCATCTGGCGATACAGAATTGATAACGTATATCGTAAACGAAGTTTTTGGCCCGAACACCAAGGCCCAAGAAACTTTCTTTACAGACCTGGCCACCAAGTATATTGTGGCTAACAAGGCTGATCAAACAGCACGGCTAGACGATGCATTTGTTATTGATTTCCTGGGCACAGATGATAATTTCAACAAATACAAAACCGCATTAGTTGATTTAACAGGCACTGATAAAGATGAGCAACTGGGGATTGACGTTACATGGGACGATGTTTTGGTTGAAATATCCAATGTTTTGGACACAACAATGGCAAAACGCGGTGCTCTGGTGTGCGAAAACAATCGTTCTTGGCAGGCCAGCATTGACGTGGTCGGGTGGGGCGCAACAATCGCTGCCACCATTGCCACGTTCTTTGCAGGTGGGGCGGGTGGTGCGGCGGTAACCGCCGGACGTGCTGCAATCGGCGTTGGATTAAAGACTGCCGCCCAAGGCATAGCCAAGGTTGGCGGAAAAGCCGCCGCAAAATCAATATCCAAGGCTGGCGGAAAAAAACTAGCACGTTCTGCAATAAAATTAGGCCTGAAAAATGATATGCGTGGTTACGCAACATACAAAGGTCAAGGTGTATTAAAATCTGGGACAAAAAAATACGTCAAGACACTCGGCCAAAATCTCAAAACGAAAAAGACATTGATTGCTGGTGCTGGTGCCGCAGTATATCAAATAGGTGGTTCGTATGCCCAAAACTCAACATCTGCAACACTGTATGGATTGGTCGAAAGTGATTTAACCAAAGATTACGTAAACTGTCGCGATTTAGACCACAACGAAGGTTGTTACACTGTTTGTGGTGATGATGGTGCCGGCACAGATGATTTGAATACCAAGGCGTTAAAACCTGTATTAGGCAAGACCTACTGTGTGAACGAAAAAGATTATGCACTGTATGAAATCACATCTAATGGTGGACGCGGTAACCCATTATTGATGACCACACAGCAATGGAACGATGTAAAGGCACGCATTTCTTCTTCGGTCAAGGACCAGGGCAAGTGTGACTGGAATGAAGACGATATTGACATGTATGTCGGATACTATATGTATGACCCGGATACGTTGGAAATATCTGACAGCAATTTGATAATTGATGATATTATCAGGCTAGATGATTAAAGTTTTATATACAATTTTTGGTATATTGTTTATGACCGCTGCCCATGCGGCAGCGATAGATGTTCCTGTGGCACAGATTGATGTTGATGGATTTATCCCTGCAGACGAAATATTAAACCACGCACCTAATGATACAAAATGTGCAACAGCCTTATTTGCAAACGCATTAGCACAAACCGCAAATACGGTGTCGGAAACAGACCACGAAACCGTTATTCAACAATGGATACAAACAACATTTTCATCGGTTTCGACATTGACGGCGGTTCTAGAATGTCCTGAATTTTTAGAAATTCCAGAAAATGAAACGATACGTTTTTTGCCAATAAAATACACATTCCCCGGCGGACGCGAAATAGTTATAAATTATGAAACTCAGCCCAAGATTTTAAAGCAACGCCTGTTACTGGCGAGCAAGCGCGGTATCAACAATCTGGCCCCCAGTCCACGTATTGATGACAATTCTGTTTGGACTAATACCGACCCTGCATGGTATGCAATTATGGTTGTGCAACATGGGGCCTTGGATGCATTTGCCGCCACCGGCAAAAACCACACGATTTCATTGCAATATATCAAAGATAACATTGACGACCTGTATCCTAAAAACAGCGGCTGTACCAGTCGCAGTGCACTGGCCAAAGACACTGACTTAATAAATCTGGCCATGCATCGGACGGTCGGGCTGGGCGACGACGATACAAACGATTACTATATCGCCGGCGATATAAATTTGCAATGGATTTCATATTTAGAAATCGCAGCTGATGTTGCGATTACCGTTGTGACGGCTGGTGGTGGTGCGGTGGCCCTGGGTGCAACTAAGGCCGTTCGCGCATCACGCACACTAAAAAATTTAACGACCACAATAAAAACATTGTCAAAATCTGAAAAGGTTCGGGACTACGTTCGCTTGTCACAACAATATGCTCGTGCCACCGAAGAATTAAAAAAGATTGATCGCGTAAAAGACATCGCCGCCTATGAACGTAAATCGTCCGAGGTTCAACGCCTGGGACAAAGCATGCGACAAATAGAACATACCGAAGAAGACGTAAAAAAATACAAACAGGCTACCAACAGTTTTGCCGAAATCAATAAATATCGCCGCGCACTGCGCAGTCTGCATACTGCCCAACGGGGCAATATTGTGGCACGCGGCGGGCGTGCACTACGTGCAGCAAACACCGGTAACAAAATGTTATCACGCGGGGCGCGTATCGCGCGCAGCAGCAGCACATCTGGTCGTATTCGTGATTGGTTGTTTAATTCCACGATGCGAAACCTTGGAATATTGTCCAAGATGGAGGCCGCTGGCGGTCTGTTATACGGTGCATTGAAATTCGCGGGCGACATGTATGATTGGACCGAAATCAGCACCGGTGAATTTACCAATAATGTTGATTTTGCACCGCTGTTATTACTGTCTGCGGATGATATTCCAGGCCAAGAAAATGTCGTAAACTATGGTATGTGGCTGATGTGGGCAGGTGACAGTGTCAGTGCTGCAGCTGATGATGCCGCATATCTCCAGGCAATGGATACGGCCGCAAAGTTTTATCAGGATTTATCAGAAACCCAGGACGATGAAAATAATTATGCGTGCGATGTTGATATTTATGTTGTGCGTCCAATTCTGCAAAATCCTGGCACAGAAAATACCGCAATTTACTATTTGATAATGAACGACATTCCTTGGACAACGCATATCGACGAATAATCGTGGATTGCAATACGCGGATTCATCTGATGCACAAGAAGGATTGTCTGCGCTCTGGGTCGGTCGACAATGGCTATACAGAAAATAAATTCCCATTGTATTTTTGTTCTTAAATACTTATAATACTTGTACAAGGTAACACGGGGCAGGAGAACTAACATATGAAAAAATTATTACTGGCAGCAATCGTTATCGGCACATCGGTTTGCACCGCAAATGCATACCAGGTTTTATCGTCCAAGGAACTGGGCAAAAACGATGCACGTAATCAAAACGTCGTTGTAAAATGCACAACAGACACAGGTCAAATTTCAAACCAGACATGCAGTCTGCGCCGCTATGTAAAATGCACTGGCACCGCAACAACCAAAAAATGTAGCGGATGGCAACCGTGGCGTGATTTACGCAACCCGTCATCAGAATACGCTGATTGGCGCAGTGGTGCATCAGCATGTTGCCGTGAAATGGGATTAAGATAAAAAACGCGCCAGTGGCGCGTTTTTTAGAATTCGGATTTCATAGTGCAGCGTTCAAACAATACCAAATTATTTTTTACCCTGCACAATCGCATTGTAGTATCTGTATAATTCTTTGGCTATAGAGGAAACATCACGAAACCATGGCCCTGTGTTGGTTGCACAATAAGAGCCAGAACAAGCCAAATTGTTCAAATCTTTTTTGCCAGATTCAACCTTGCGACGCAACGTTTGTGCCTGGCTGGCGATGCTGTCCGACACAGTTGAAAAGGACATCCATCTCCCAGGGCCGCCCAGGCCCGCAATGTTATTTTTTGTCCGTGCCAACGATGACATTCCGCGTCCAGATTCATACAATGATATGGCCGCAGAAATAAACGGGTTTAATTGCTTTTCCTGGGCTTGCGCCAGAAACACTGGCCCCATATCCTGCAGTTTACTGGGGGCATTTTTTTTTGCACGACGCGCAACCGCTTTGTTAAAGGCCTGGCTGAACGCATCAGGATCAATATCCGAAAAATCGTTTTTATATATTAAATTTGAATACTGCAATGGGCTAAAGTTTTCTTGTTTTGGTTCTGTCATAATCGTGTATATAAATGTTTCACACGCCTCTGTATTATCGCCCCACACGTTTTTGCAAATCTGGGCCAAATCCGCCTGGGTAACGCACCCAGCAGTATCGACAGAACCAGATTCGTTTTTTGTTACCAGAATCGCAAACAGTTCATTATACGCCTGTTGCATGTTCTGTGGTTGCTGTAACAAACCGTTACGCATTTCGGTCAATTTTGCGGACGAAATACAATACACGTCCGAACCAGCGCACACAGGTGACACAAAACAGACCAGTAAAGTAAAAAATAATAATTTTCGCATCATTGGTTCAGTGCCTCGCTGCATTTTATTGAAATCTGATATGCCTGGTCCAGGGTAGATATCTGCTGGGCATTAAATATTGTTGCAACGCCGCTGGTTATTGTGGCCCCCGCCGCCAGAACATTGCTTGCGGTGTTCAGATTTTTTTCTTTTGCCATACCTGAATCTGTATTATCGGAACGAATTTTGTCACTGTTTGCAGTTGCGCTGACTATCGTGCCACTGGCACCAACCGCGATACCAATTCCACTGGCTGTCGCAGCACTTTTGGCCAGACTGTCTATCTTGTCCACATTCAACAGACTGTAATCACGACAGGCTGATATAATCCGTTCCATTTTTTGTATCGTAGCCATGTCAGCGTTATTGATTTGCGCCTGCATTTTTGAATCCTGCAAATCTTTGATTGAGCCGACACAACTATCCAATTGTGCCCGCAAATCCTGATCTGTGCGATTATTTGCTGCAATAATTGTCCCAGCAATATTTGTCGCAGTATTTCCCGCCAACAGTCCTGTTCGCCAGTTCCCTAAATTTTTGGATTTTTGTTCCAGTTGATTTTGTTCTGGTGCCGACTTTGACTTTCCTTGCACCAGTGTCATCGTTTCTTCAATAAAATCCTGGCCCTTTTCAATGGTCATACCAGAATTACTAAAACGCGCCTCGCGCTGTTTTACATCATTGATAAGTTTTTCAATTTGTTTATCTGTGCCAGCCTTGGCAATACCGACCGCCGTGGCCCCAACACCTGCGGCAGTTCCCACCGCAGTCACAGCGGTATTAACCTGGGCCATTGTTTTCATTGATTTAAACGACTGCGATATTCTGTCGCAATTGACCTGTGTGTTTTCTATTGCAATCACAGGGTTCAGCGGCACCGCCATACACGGCGTAACACCCAACACGGCAGGCATGCAAAATATGTATAACTTTTTCATAATAATATTATTATATCACAAAATCGCACAGTTTAAATTAAAAAACAGTGCCACATATTCGGCGGACATTGCACCATAAAAAACAAAATCGCCGTTTAATCGGCGTTTAGCTGAACGTTTCGCTCGGCGCGCTCCGCACGCCTGCGCGCAAATTTGTACTTATTCAAACTGCGCTACGCTTGTTTTCATATACAAATTTTGGTGGAGCTGATGGGATTGGCTTCGCCGACCTTGCAAAATTTGCTGACGCAAACCGGCATACTCCCGTCTGCCTTTTTGCGACGGGTCCCTCGTATAACTGCGGGGCATTCGTTAGCACTCAAACAGCGCGACTTTAAACGCCGCTTGTTTTCGTTTACTCATTGTCAAACCCACGTCTCGTGTGTTTTCGTCCCACTCCGAAAAAATTAAAACGCCGTTTAATCGGCGTTTGAATTTTTTGGTGGAGCTGATGGGACTCAAACCCACGACCTCTACGATGCGAACGTAGCGCTCTATCAACTGAGCTACAACCCCAAAACTGGTGCGGATAAGAAGACTCGAACTTCCAAGGCATTGCTGCCACTAGTACCTGAAACTAGCGCGTCTACCAATTCCGCCATATCCGCAAGGCGTGCATATATTATATCAACTTTGCATATTTTGCAAGGGGAATTTTCATTCCGTTACATTTTGCAATAAAAAATTTATCCCAGAAATGCAGTTTTAGTAATTTCCACTTGACGTGCACGGGCGAACGGACTAGAATTTTACGACACGCGGTTTTGGGGATATGGCGGAATGGTAGACGCTGAGGACTTAAAATCCTTTGGTCATTGCGACCGTGTGGGTTCAAGTCCCACTATCCCCACCAAGATGTTCCTATTTCGGATGTGTAGCTCAGTTGGTTAGAGCGCTTCGTTCACATCGAAGAGGTCGTTGGTTCGAGTCCAATCACATCCACCATATTTTATCACACCGGTATCGGTGTTTTTTTGTTTTTTCCCTTGCCCTGAATTTCGCAATTTTGCTAAGATTCAATCAGAGATGAAGAAAATTCTGATTTTTGCAATGTGTTGCATTATGTGCAGCGGTACAATTCGCGCCGCCGTACGTGATGGTAATGTCAAAAATCGGGGTGCGACAACACCTGTGACCCAGCAACGCGTATCAACCACATCGCGCACAAACGCACGCACCGCAACGCGAATTCCGGCAACAAACGCATCGGTGACCCAGCGTGCCGCGGCCACCACACGTGCTGCAACAACCAAAACAACCACGACGCGCCCAGTGGATAAATCTGTGTCACGCAATGCGACGCCTGGGGTCACGGCGCGTGCTGCGACCAATGCAACGCCTGTGACTGAAACGCGCACGGGGGCGGCATACGAACAATGCAAGAACGCGTATTTCGCGTGTATGGATCAATTCTGCCAACTGAAAAACGATGACTATCGTCGTTGTTCGTGCAGTAATCGCGTCCTGGAACTGGCCCAGATTCGCAGCGTTATGCAAGAGGCAGGCGACCAACTGACCGTATTTAACGAAAACCTGGATACTGTGGGATTGACCGCAGCCCAGGCCACCGCGATGCGCACCGCATCCGAAGGGGAAAACGCACTGACATCTGATACGTCTGCGTCCAAGGCGTTATTACAGGCAATTATGAATTCTATTCGTGGCGACGACGCAACTGTTGGTGGCAAATATTCCAGTTTAAACAGCATAAACCTGGCGTTTGATACAACGAACGCATTTGGCACGATTGACGCCGGCGCGGCGGTTGCGGCATATAATGGACAAAACCTTTACAGCGCGGTTTATCCCCAGTGTCGCAGTGCAGTGCGCGCAGACTGTAATGACGCATCACTGCAACGTGCAATCAATGCGTATTTGATGGCCATAGAACAGGATTGCAACACGGTTCAAACCGCCATTGAAACAAAACAAAAACAAATGAAATCCGCCATCCGCGAGAGCAGTGCGATGCTGGACCTGGCGCGCGTTGAAAACCGTCAAAAACACAATTCTGACGACGTAACATCATGCATAAACAACGTTGAATCCGCGATTCTAAGCGAAGAGGTTTGTGGTGCAAATTATCACAAATGTCTGGACAATGGTGAATTTATTGACATTTCAACCGGCGCACCAATCGCTGGTGTTGAAAGGTTTTACGAACTGGAAAAACTGTTGACGTTTGCCGATGGCGTAAATGCTGCCGATCAAAAATTATCCAAGGTTTCAACCAATCGAACGTTCGTTAAAAACTTTGAAAATCGCACCAAGAAATTCGCCCAACCAGCTCTGGACAAATGCACCGAGCAGGCCGACACCGTATGGTCTGAATACCTGGACAAGGCAATGTTGGCCATATATTATGCCCAACGGGACAAGGTTTCTGAGATTAAACAGGGGTGCTTTGATTTCGTATCATCGTGCTACATGAACGGCGATGCCAGTTTGACTGCTGCAATGAAGGAATTGACCGGTGACAGCAGTATCGTTTTGCAGCCAGACAAAGTTACATTATCAACTGAAATGTGTCGCGATTATATTGAATCATGCAACTATATGTTTGACGGGAATATTGTGCGCGAATACGTCAACAACCGCACAGATACTGACACACTGACTGCATGTCGCGCCGTTGCAAAACAATGCTTTGACAGTTTTGGCGGATCAGGATATCAAAATTTCTATTACCCATACAGCGGCCTGTTCAAAACTGGCCGGGCATTGGATTGGTTTACATTGTATGAATACACACTGGACAATGCTGGTAACTTACAACGCAAATCCGACATCCCTGTATCCGAGTGCGCAAAACAATTACAGAAAATTGATTCTTGCAGTGACCCAGATATCTTAGAGCGTGCCTTTGGTGGCTTTAATGCCATGTTAACTACGGACGACAGATACAACAATGCGACTGCATATTTCGTCGTTACCGAAGCCACAGGCGGCAAAAAACGCTATGGTTTAATAGATGCCGAACCCGTCAACGGCAGATATATGCTAAATCATCACCTGGCGCGTTCAACTGGTGTCGCAACCGAGATTTATAACCAGGTCGTTGACATCTTGACAACGCAATGTTCAAACTTGCAAGGTCGCTTTATTGAATTAAAATATATCAAAGACGACACGTATAATATCCAGAACGACAAATTGTGCGAGGCAACATTTACAAATTCCAGCTATGGCCCGCAAGTCCAAGGCGTTAGCAACGCGCTCCAAAACTTACAAAGCCTATACGGGGTCAGCGATGGCGAAAACATGTGCCCACGCGATTATGCACTGGGGGTCGATACCCCGTCATGGGGCGCATGCCTGTGTTGGGAAAATGGCGGCCGACGCAGTAAATGGGGCACCAGTGCAAAATGTATGGCTGTAATTCCTGTTACGACAAATACAGATGAAGAGAACTGCTCGATTGTTGGTGCTACCGCTGCTGCAGACTCATCAAAGCAATCAAAATGGTGTGTTCAGACCGTTATTTCCAGCGACAACCAGGTTTGTCCATTGGGTGGCACCGCGCTAACAAACGGCGGTTGCTCCACAGACGGGACAACAAAAATCAAAAACTTGCCAGATGGATTGTCATATTAAAAAACACCACAGAAATGTGGTGTTTTTTATATCACATAATTTTTTATTTCTGTACTGCATGGCGAATACTGTCCGCAATTAATGCTGCTGGGGTCCCCGCAGGCCGACGCCACAAATCGTCGGCACGCGTCAATTCTGCAATCATTTTCTGACGCACAGAAGGTATTGTCAGTTGCTGAACCGCATCCAATACGTTTTCTGTTTTGGCGTCTGGACCCAGATACTCTGGGTATACACTGCGATCTAGCAAAATATTCACCAATGACGCCCATTTTATACGAATTACCTGGCGCACCAGCCACGTCGTTATTGGATTCATTTTATATATAACTATCGTCGGTATATGCAACATTGCTAATTCGGCCGACACAGTCCCACTGGCCACAATCGCGATATAAGATTTGGCATATATATCATAACGACGTGACGATGGCACCAATTCCACCGGCACACACCAATGTGCGACCTGGGCCTGAACATATTGCCGAGTTGTTTCGACAGTTGGAATTACAAATTTATATCCACGATATCCACTGGTGCCTAAAATTTCGGCTGTTTGGCGAAATATCGGCATCAGACGTTTTACTTCGGACATACGACTGCCTGGGACCAATGTGATAATCTTTTCGCCATCGGTACCACGGCGTGCAGATTTATACTTGCCAATCAAACCATCTGAAATAGGATGCCCAACCGCAACCGTATCCAAACCATATTTAGTAAAATAAGGCACCTCAAAATCAAAAAATGCGTATAATTTATCGAACGTTTGCGCATACTTTTTTGCACGTCCTGGACGCCACGCCCAAACCTGGGGCGCAACAACATGATGAAATTTCAAGCCATCTGCAATCAGCGCATGCCCAGCAGGCATTTTTCGAACATGGGATATGACATTACGCGCGAAGCCCGGGGCATCAATGGTCAAAACAATATCGGGGCGCGTTTCAATAATCGCATCTGCGGTCTGACGAATGCGACGTATCAACGTACGCGCGTGGGCAGCAACTTCTATCACGCCCATAACTGCCAAATCTCCCATCGGGAACAGTGGCTTTAATCCCGCAGCAATCATATTTTCACCGCCGACACCAACGAACGTTGCATCAGGCATTTCAGACATAATGTGCGCCCCCAAGACATCACCTGAAACCTCGCCCGCGATTATGAATATGGTCAATTTTTTATTCTGCATTTTTAGACGTACCAATCCCACGCTTTGAACGATTTTCGATAAAGTCAATTGCGTCCATAGCATATTTGTTATTTTTTACTTCTTTGCGGACCTTGGCCAGGCGTTCTGTCACTGTTCCCTCGTTTCCACGGAACACCGCAGAATACACATTATGAATCGCGTGCATATCTTCGTTTGTAAATCCATGACGCATCAAACCAACACGATTAATTGTGCGATATACCGCGCGTGGATTGCCGTCGTATATCGCATATGGCAACACGTCATTCCCAACGCCTGACATACCACCGATAAACGCATTGCGACCGATGCGCGCAAATTGCAAAACCATAACCCCACCGGACAAGATTGCAAAATCTTCAATTTCTACATGACCTGCAACCTGAACCAGATTGGACATAACGACACTGTTACCAACTTTGCAATCGTGGCCAATGTGCGCATTTACCATAATCTGGCAATCATTGCCTATTACAGTCCCATCAGACGCAGGTGTCCCCGAGTGAATTGTTACATATTCACGAATTTTGCATCGCTTTCCGATACGCAAACCGGTCATTGTTGCCTCGTCCTGCCATTTTAAATCCTGGCTCATTACGCCCAACACCGCAAAAGGATAAACAATGGAATCGTCATCAATAAATGTTTTTCCATCAATCACGACATTAGAAATCAATTCCACACGTTCGCCCAGAACAACATTTGACCCCACAATGCAATATGGGCCAATCTTGCAATCTGCGCCAATCACAGCACCGTCACGAATAATCGCGGTCGGATGTATATTAGTTGCCATTTCAAAACTCACTTTTTTTATTAGATTATCGCTTGAAATAATAACTTATACACAAGCCAATTGGTATAAAAGAAATATAACAAATTATAACAAGAAGCGTGCATCGCGCCAAGTTGGCCGATTTTCTAAGTTCATCCACATGACCAATCCCATTGCTGTTATAACCGGCATAACCGTCATCGTGCCGAATACCATCAGCATTACTGCAAATGCTGCATCCGCCAGTCCCGCTGGCACATCAGACGCGTGCCACACCGACAACGCAAATGACACACCAAATGTTGCCACCGTGCCCAAGAATACGGGCACAGATTCGGTCATGACGAACAGCACAATACCCAAGGCGACAACAAAACGCGTCATCCATTTTAACTTTATATATGCCGAACGATGAACTCGCCCCCGGGCATTTACATTACGCAATGCCACCGTCGCGGCCGCTGTTCCCCCACCAACCAACAAGAACAACAGGTGAAATGGACTCAATGCACCCAACTGACCAAAACGAAAGAATTCCGGTTGCATCAACATTGCAACCATCGTTGCCATGGCAATTAATACCACACCGGGAACAGGTCGCATTTCCGTATGTGTGCGCCGTCCAATTATGCCACCAGCACAAAATGCGGCAATTTGTAACATTGGCCCCCACCATGTATGCGTATCAGACAGCCCAACAACCAGTAAAACCAATGCTACAAACGCGGCAACACGAGCCCGTTTTTGCCGCGACACACCACGCCACGCCGGCAGTTTAACATTTCGCGTATGCGACGCGATAAACATTGACGACAAAAACACAATCGTCGCAACAAAAAAGGGCAAAACTGTAACTCTGTCACGCAAAACAGCATAGTTTCCACCAAAAACCACAACCCAGCACAATATCATTGCCACCGTAACCAGGCATATACGCGACAACATATTTTGACGCGTCCACCCAATTCGCGCGATAAAATCATTGCCATACAAATACACCATCGCAAACAGTGGCAGCATCAAAACAGCCCACCACAAGAATGCTGGCGCAACTAATGCGACATTATTAAATGCGCTGACCGCACTTTGGACAACAACTGCATCATCAAACATAAACTTGCCTTTTTGTTTTGTTGATTTATTATATGGGCGTATGACGAAAAAACAAGAGATTTTTAGCCTGATGGGCGGGCGCGTCTGGTGCCGTGCGGGAATATACAACCCAACATCTGACGCCGTATGGCTAGCCGCATTTGGAAAAACAGACGCGAAAACCGTCCTGGACGTTGGCACTGGCACCGGTGCGGTTGCATTATGTTATGCTGTGCATAATCCGACGGCAAAAATCACCGCAATTGATGTATCAGACGATATGCTGACCACGGCAAGGCAAAACGCCGAATTGAACCAGCATGAAATTGAATTCATAGCCGCCGATATATTAAACTGGAAAACCGACAGAACATTTGACCTGGTCCTGACAAACCCGCCATATTTTACCGGCACACCAGCATCGCACAACGCCCACCATAACGCTGATTTGTCGGCGTGGACACGCGCATGTGTCCGACGCGTTCGCCCACGCGGGCACTGTTGTATCATAACCGACGCGCAAACAATTGACATTGTTATCGCCGCGATGAAGCCCGCTTGTGGTGATGTTACAATATTCCCATTATTTGGCACACGTCATACTGCCGAACGTGTTTTAATTTCGGGTCGCGTTGGGGTGCGGGGCGGGGCGACATTGTGTCGCGGACTGTCTATGAACACAGATGCGGTTTTACGTGACGGCTTGACTATTGCGGAATCATTGACTAAACTGGGACAGAAATGATAAATTTTTTGACCAGAAACTTTACATCGCTGTGGGCGTTTATAACGTCACCATTTCGTGCGCTGTGGCGCGTGATTGTGCACATTTTTCCACCACGTGAATTTACTGTAATGGACACCCCCCGCGGAAACGTCTATACATTTCGCCAAAGCAGTTTTTGGCGCTTTACTAAATTTTGCGGAAAAATCGGACTGGTAATCTGGGCATCATGGTCAACATATGTATTTGTATACCACCGGCCATTATTGCAAAAGCGCACCCAACAATTGGAAGAGGCCCGCGCCACCCACGCACGCCAGATGACCGATTTACAGGTATATTTAAAGAAATACAATGACTTGACGCGTGATTTGAATGTCACCGATGACAAGATTTTAAATGCAAAAAAACTGACAGATAAACAACGCGAAGAATTGATGAACAGTCGCATGAAAACATGGGGCGAGTTGGATTTCTTGCGGACGCGTTTGACCGAAATGTTCACCGATTCTGAATACACACCAGAATTTACAAAACTGTCTGAATTGTCCGCAGAGTATGAATTGACACGCGCCGAAAACGAAGAAATTAAAAAGCGTGATGCCAAAATCATTGAAACAATGCAGAGCATCTCTGACGCAGATGTCCAAATTATCGACACGGTCAGCAAATTGTCCGCAGACAACATTGAACACTTGCGCAAGAAATTAAAGCAAATCAACGGCACAATTGCGGCGTTGGGCTTGTCCCAGGCAACATTGGTCCAGAGTGCGAACAAATACACCAACCCATTTATAGGCACGGCATTTACACCAATTGAATTGGACAAAGAATTGGATCCAAAATACCAAAAACTGGCCAACGATTTAGAACTGTGGCACGGGTTAGTGCGCCTGGACAAGATATTACCAACCGGCGCACCAGTTAAAAACGTGCGCATTACATCAAATTATGGCACACGTAATGATCCGTTTACCGGCAAACCCAAAAGTCATCGTGGCATTGATTTTGCAGGCAAAATTGGCACCGAATTGATGGCCGTTGCGCCTGGTCGCGTGGTATCGGCGGGCGAACGCGTGGGATACGGCACAACCGTCGAAATTGACCATGGGTTGGGCTTTACAACATTATACGCACATTTATCCCAGGCAATGGTTTCACGTGGCGACTGGGTGCGTCCGGGCACAATCGTTGGATTGGGCGGCTCGTCTGGTCGTTCGACGGGGCCACATCTGCATTACGAAATCAGATACAAGGGCGCACCGTTTAACCCAACAACATTTGTAAAGGAAAACTAACATGCTGGCATTTACAAACGCAAATGAAAAGCAATCACCAACAATTATTGGTGCTGGCTGCAAATTAAATGGCGACATTAAAACAGACCACGTTGTCCAGATTCATGGCCACGTTGTTGGCAACATAACTGCCGAAACAATCGTCATCGGGCGCGGGGGGCGTGTTGACGGCAAGATTGTCGCCGAAAATCTCTTTCTGCACGGAACACTGGACGGCCCGGCAACGGTCAACACTGCAAATGTATTCAGCGCTGCCCAGATGACTGGGGTGCTGTCGTATCGCACATTAAATATTACCGGCAATACCGGACTGGAATGTAAATTGGCAAAACGCAAGGACAAGGAAAAAGAGAAATGAACAAAAACGTATCAAAAATTTATATCGCATCTGACCACCGTGGCGTGGGACTGAAATTATATCTGATTGAAATGCTGGCGGCGGACGGCTACCAGGTTGTAAATATGGGCACCGACGATCCAAACACACCAGTTGATTTCCCGGACGTTGCTGCAACAGTTGCTGACGCAATGGCCGATGACAAAAAATCACGTGGTATTTTAATTTGTGGCACTGGCGCAGGAATTATGATTGCTGCGAACCGCTATCGTCATATTCGCGCATCACGCTGTGACCGCCCAGAACAAGCACGTGACGACCGCTATCATGATGATACAAATGTTTTGGCGCTGGCGGCTGATGACATTGATATAGAAATGGCCTTTGTAGTTGCGCAAACCTTTTTAGAAAGCCCATTTGATGACAGCGAACGTCGCGTCCGTCGAATTCAAAAAATCTCATAAAAAACGCGCCAATGGCGCGTTTTTTATTTCTTTACAACAAAATTCACCAATTTTTTTGGCACCATAATCGTTTTGACAATCTCGACACCGCTTAATTTAGCCGCGGCCATAACATGTGCCATATTGATAATTTCTGATTCCGTCGCGTCAACCGATACAGTAAATTCCGCTGCACGTTTGCCATTTACCGCCGCAACAATTGTCATTTCGGTTTTTGCCAATTTTGATGCGTCATATGTCGGCCATGTCGAGAATGCCAGCATTGTGTCATTGCCCAATTTCTCCCACATTTCTTCGGTCAAATGCGGAGCAAACGGATTCAATACTTGCACCAGCGCAATATATGCCGCACGCGGCATTGTTCCCCCTGGAAACGCGTTCAGATACTCCATCATCGCCGAAATCGCCGTATTGAAACGCATACCATCAATACGCTCTGTTACGTCCGCAATCAATTGATTTACCAAGCGTTCTTGTTCCGCTGTCATTGGTCCATCTGTCAGATTATCAGCCAGATTTTCCACACGTTTCAAGAAACGCTGGACGCCCGCCAATGCGCCATCAGTCCAAACCGTATTATTTTCCCAAGGCCCCAACGACAATACTGCGACACGACCGGCATCAGCACCAACTGCATCAACCAAGTCGGCCACCATAAATCCATTGCCACGCGACTTAGACATCTTGTATCCGTCATTCCCCATCAACAGCCCCTGGGCAGTGCGGCGTGCATATGGTTCGGCGGTATTGACCAATCCCAAATCATACAGCGCATGATGCCAGAATCGTGAATAAATCAAATGACGCGTGTTATGTTCGTGTCCGCCGTTATAGTGCGCAACCGGCATCCAGTTTCTCATCTGTTCGCGCGAACAAAACTCTTTATCATTATGCGGATCCAGATAGCGCAAGAAATACCACGACGACCCCGCCCATCCCGGCATAGTATCTGTCTCGCGACGTGCAGGCGCACCACAGCACGGGCAGGGCACATTCACCCAATCAGTCGCCCGCGCCAAAGGCGATTCGCCACTGTCTGTCGGGCGGTAATCCATCATATGCGGTTGCATAACAGGCAACTGGTCATCTGGGACTGGTACCCAACCACATTTATCACAATGAATCATTGGAATCGGTTCACCCCAATACATCTGACGCGAAAACCCCCAGTCTTTTAATTTGTATTTTATCGCACCATGTGCAAAACCATGCTCTGTGCCATACTTAATCGCCGCCGCAATTGCTTCTTCTTTATTCATGCCGTCCAAGAATGACGAATTGATATGCGGGCCATCGCCTTCCCATACTTTATCAGCCACACCACCCGCCAACACCGGAATAATGTCCAGACCGAATTTTTTTGCAAAATCCCAATCACGCGAATCATGCGCTGGCACCGCCATAATTGTGCCATACGCATAATCCACCAAAACATAATCTGATGTAAAGACCGGTATTTTACGTCCATTAAATGGATTTATCGCGGTAATACCAGCCAATTTAATACCCGTCTTTTCACGCGTAGCATCGGTTCGTTCAATTTCAGTCTTGGCCATTGCAGCCTTGATATACGCACGCACATCATCGGCATTTTCAACGCGACCATCGTCCAGCCATTTACGCAACAGTTTATGTTCTGGCGCAATTACACAGAATGTCACACCGAATATAGTATCTGGACGTGTGGTATACACCGTCATCACATCATCACCAACACGGAAATCAATATCCGCTCCAGTTGAACGCCCAATAAGATTGATTTCGTCTTTCTTGATACGTTCATCAAAATCGACGTCGTTTAAACCATCTAATAATTTCTGGGCATATTTTGACAATGCCAAATTCCACTGTAACTTTTCTTTTTTTTCAATAATACCGTGACAGCGGGGGCATTTGTTATCTTCCAATTCTTCATTGGTATATGTTGTTTTGCATTCTGGGCACCAATTCATCGGCAGTGCAGACTTATATGCCAACCCTGCACGCCAAAACTGAATGAACATCCACTGTGTCCATTTGACATATTCTGGGTCTGATGTTGCGATGCGCGTTTCAGGGTCCACAGACCAGCCAACACGATCAATCATTTCCGAATAAGACTTTATCAAATCGCGTGCAACATCCGCTGGGTGACGACCGATTTTTGTCGCATAGTGCTCGCCTGCAATTCCCATCGCATCAAACCCCATTGGGAACAAGACGTCATAACCACGGGCACGACGAAACCGCGCCATAACATCCATTCCAGAATAATTCATCATGTGGCCTGCGTGCATACCTGCGCCTGACAAGAACGGAAATTCAACCAGATTATAAAAACGTGGTTTTGCCCCGTCATTTTTTGGTACAAACGCTTGTGCCGCCCGCCAACGACACTGCCATTTGGCCTCGCGCTCTTGGATTTTCTTGATATCGTCTGCCATCTTTTTCAGCCCTTTATAAATCTAAAAATAAAAACAGTGTTATTTTATATGCGTATCCCTGTAAATTCAAGGCATTTTTACGCTGAACCTGGCACAAAGTGCGCCAAAAATTCTTCATTGCCACTGCCGCCACGAATAGGAGAAGAAATAACATTACTCAAATCAAAACCATTTTCGCGCATCGCCGCAACCGCACGATCAATCGCATACGCACGCCATTTATCAGAACGGATGACCCCGCCGGTCTTGGCCGCGACACTGCGTGGAACCTCGAACTGGGGCTTTATCAGTGTAATGATATTTTTCGCACCCCACTGGGGCAACACGCGCGCAATATCCGCCAACGATATAAATGACACATCAATAACAATCAAATCAACAGGCGCACTCGGAACCAAATTTCTAATATCTGTTTGCTCTAATGACGTAATACGCACATCCGTGCGTAATTCGGGTGCCAACTGGTCTGTGCCGACATCAACTGCCAAAATATTTGCAGCACCATGCGATAATAACACAGATGAAAAACCACCAGTGCTGGCCCCAATGTCCAGACAACGCATACCAGCTGGGTTTATATGAAACACTTCCAACGCACGTTCCAGTTTCAAACTTCCACGGCCAACAGAATAGGGCAACGCATCTCCGTGTAAAACATCAGTTTCTGAAACTGCCATAGCGGCCTTTTTCGCAATTACACCATTTACGGTTACCAATCCGGCACGAACAGCCGCCAAGGCGCGTGCACGCGTCGGGTAAATTTTCTGAACAACTAATGCGACATCCAATCTCATAACAAGATTATTTTACCGCGCATAGTCCCCAATTGCAAACAAATAACCTTATGCCCCCCCCACCGCAAACAGAAATATCGCCCCCTGCTACGCACAACATGTTTTTTGGCACAATACAGACTATTATACACACAACATAAAGTATATTATACACTTACCGTTTTACATTTTTGTTATTTTACCCCCACAAAAAACATCAAAAACCGCGGAAATCCGCCATTTTTTTAATCCACACAGGTAAAAGCAGGGCGCGTTTTGTTATTTTTCGTGCCCACCATATCATAAAAACAGCCCACAAAGCACATGAATTTAACAAAGCACTTTATAGCCCAAATAACAAAATACTATTTAAATAGTATAATAAAACAGTTTAGTTTTTTTAACACAGAACGCATGGCCGCCACACACAAAATCCGGCACACTGCAAACATCCATTCTTTCCAGACATAAAATATTTTAATCACCGCGACAAAACTAACGCAAACAAACATAATCGACAACCACCACAAATCCCCACAATCACAAAAAAAATAACAACACCACTCACAACTGCATCTTAAGTATCTTATGCGTTATTTGACTCTCTTACTATCAAAACTATACATAATATTATGTTATGCGTTGCGGCTATAACGAAAGGAGGAAAGCATGGCTTATCGTAAACGTCGTTCGTGGCGTGTTCGGTTTCGCACGGCTGCGCGTAAGTTGTACCGTCGCCGTCAACGCAGATATTAATGTTCTGCACAAATCCAAACTATTTTAGCGGTCATGGTTTTACACCGTGTGGTAAATGTCAAGGCTGCAGAATAGCAAAAAAAAAGGAGTGGTCAGACCGTTTACAGATTGAATCTCGGTATCACCAGTTTAATTACTTTGTTACTTTAACATATGACCCGGAGCATTATCCAGAAGATGGTTGTGTTTCCCGGGATGACTTAAAGTTATATTGTAAAAGATTGGCGTATTATTGCGGTTCGATGCCACAGTATTTTGCTTGTGGCGAATACGGTTCAGAGAGTGCCCGCGCTCATTATCATTTAGCTATATTTGCTGATGCAGATATATTTAATCACATAATGGCCGCATGGGACAAAGGTCGTATATCAGTTGAGCATTTAACGCGCGGCCGTTGTAAATATATATGCGGTTATGTGGTTAAGAAAATGACTCGGCCAGATGACGTTCGCCTTGATGGTAAGACGCCAGAATTTTTTTCGAATTCTCGCCGGCCCGCTCTTGGTTATACGTTTTTTTATGATCTTTTGGAACGTTTTGTGACGGATGATTTATTTAAGAAAAATATGCTCTCGTATGCATACCCGCCGTATTCAATCAATATGGCCGGTAAAAAGATTATGTTACCGCGGTATGTGAGAGACAAATTGAGGTTTTTGTATGACGAAAATGAAGAGGCCCGCGCACGCGCGAACACTGACAAGAAGACAAAAGACTCTGCGATTTTTGCGAAGATTACGCAGAACGTGCAGAGAATGTGTTTAGAGCAGGGTTTGCTTGGTGATTTTGCTTTGCTCAATAAATTTGCTGTCAAAGATAAATTGACTGATTTGCGTAAGGACCGCGAATCTAAGTTTACAAAATCTTATAATTTAAGGAATAGGAGAAAATTATGAAAATTTGTTATAAATGTTTGTTTTCAATTTTGGAATCGATTGTTAATTTGATTACTTTGGGTATTAAAAATCATGAAAAACATGTCTAAATCTGATTGCATTTTAGTTCTGCAATTGACCGCGCAGGTGTTGAGTTTGCAACAACAGCTTGGTGAAGTTAAACGACAAAATGAAATATTATGGAGATTGATATGAAAAGATATAATCATAATCGTTCGAACACTCGTATTCAGGATTTTGATATGGGTAAATTGGTTCCGACACGCGCAAGTCATTGCGTTGCTGGCACCACTTTGGTTGGCGGTGTTAGTGCCGCTATTGAATTGGCCCCTATGGTTCATATGGCTTTAGGCACAATTCGCACGGATACATTTGCGGTTTCGGCCGCTGACCGTATCCTTTGGAAGGATTCCGAGGTTTTCTATACTGGCGGTGAAGATGGTAATACACGTCCTACGCCACCTTATATTGTCGCCCCGGCTGATGGCGGATGGCCGATTGGTTCATTGGCTGATTATTTAGGTTTCCCAACCGGTGTTCCTAATTTGAAGTGTAATGCTTTGCCTTTTCGGTTGTATGCTATGTGGTGGAATGAAAACGTCCGTGATGAACAGTTACAGGACCTTTTGCCAGTTTCGTTAGATTCCGGTTTGGATATTGTTACAAATACTGAATTGCAGTCTATGAATTGGCCAAAAGATATGTTTACTACGGCTCGTCCTGAAGCTACTCTTGGCGATGATGTTGTTATTCCATTGGCGACTTCGGCACCAATCAAAGGTTATACTGTTGGCATAGACGCTGGTTCGAATAATGTTGTGGCAAATAAAGTTGTTGTTGGTTCAACTACATCTCATGGTTCACAATCTAACAGTAATTATTTAGGAATTACTTCACCTGTTGGGCCAAATACAATTGATGGTATGACGGCTGATTTGACTAGTGCCACTGGTATATTGCCAGATGACTTTAACTTTGCCATGGCTCGCGCTCGATTTAAATCCCGTCGCAATTTGTTTGGTTCTGCTTACAAGGACTTATTGGCGTTCTTAGGTATTAAGTATAGCGACCGTCGTTTACAGTTGCCATCCACATTGGCTCACGGTAAACAGTTCGTTGATGTTAACGGTGTTCTGCAAACGGCTCCCGGTTCTGATTCCGTTGTTGGCCAGATGGCCGGCCGTGGTACTGGATACGCCGCATGTAAATATAAGACGTATTTCGAAGAATGGACAACTGTCATTCATTTGATTTGCGTTCGTCCGGCACCGTTGTATATTAATATGAACAATCCAGAATGGCAGTTTGAAGTCCGTGAAGATGTTCCGACGCCTGAATTTATGCATGTTGGCATGGTCGAAGAAAAGGTCGGTACATTGTTCCCGACTGGCGATGAAACGAAAGATAGTGTTCGTTTCGGTTTCCGCAACCGTTATGATGAAGTTCGTTCCGGATTTAATCAGGTTTGTGGTAAATTTAAGACCACTAATAAGTCTTATCATCAAGGTCGTGAATTTGCGACGGCCCCGTCTTTAAATAGCGATTTCTTGGAGTGTAATCCATCACCACGTATTTTTGCAAACATGGCCGGTAATCATATTGAGGCGTCTGCAATCCGCAATACGTTTATTGAACGTAACTTTGTTACGCCGGATGGTAATCCACATTACAATTAAAGGAGGTTGATATGGATAAGGATAAAATATTTTTGCAGTCACATGCTAAGGCCATTGGTATGGCTGCCGCAAAGGTTATGCTTCAAGAGTTGAAAGCTGTTAAGCATGAAAGTCCGTCTAAGGTGTATATTGACGCCTATGGGTGCGAAGTTCATGTAAACGGCCCAACTGTGGCCCCGTTGTCCAAACCTGAAACGCTGGCCCAGAAAATCGCCCGTTTTGATGCATTGGCTGAAAAGGTTCGCGCATCTCGCGCCTTGATGATGGGCCTGGTTCAGGATTTTAATGAAGAAGACGGTGATTTGGAAGACGGCAGTTTTGCCGACGAAACCCCAGAAGTTGACGATTTCGGTGATGTTCTGGAATCTGTTCCGGTTCAAAAACAGTCAACCGGCGACGGCGATGGCGAACAGTCGCCGGCCGTCAAGAGCAACGGCGACGAAAAGCCGACGCCAGAGCCCGTTGACGAGTCAGTCGACGGTCCCGTCGCTTAATAAAAACGCGTGCATATGTTGTACCTTGTCTATATATGCACGCGCTGACAGGATTTTGTTATGAGTAGACTAAGACGTATACGAAGAAAAAATCGGGTCAATACGCTGATGACCCCCGCAACCCGAGAGTTGAGATACTCTCTCGATACCTCTCAGGTTCGGGGCTTGCGGTTATTAAATCGTAATCTTAAATTTGGCCGCAACCGCGAAGACAAAAGATTACGTATAGAATTACCGAATAATGAGTTACGTTTAGATTTAAATCGTGATATTAAGCATTTAAAGTTTATACACGATTATAATAAAGTCCGGTCACAGTATTCAAAGCAGGCTGTAAAGCCGCTTGCAACTATACGTCCAGATATGTCGATAAAGGTCGATTTACCGCCTGAACATCCGATATGTGTGGCACGTCAGGAGCGTCGCGAGTTGTTGTTTGCCACCGGCCGCGCCGGTAAAGGTGGACAACGCCCGCGTCGTCAGAATAATGATATAAAATTAAGGTGTAAATAATGGCTCCAGAAGTAATTGCTGCTGGTATAATGGCAGGTTCAAGTTTGCTTGGTGGTGGTTTGTCCGGTTCTACATCGAAGAAAGAGTCCAGACATAATCGTCATGAAGCCCGTCGTCAGTTTAATGAGCAGATGGATTTTGCGAAGAATCAGACGCAATATCGCGTTCAAGATGCGTTAAAGGCTGGTATTAATCCGCTGGCCGCGCTAGGTCAGTCCGCGAATGTTAGTCCGACGTTTTCGGCCGGTTATCCGTCCGGAGCAGGTGACGCTATTGGTAATGGTATAGCCCGGGCCGGTGACGCAATAGGAAAGGGTATATTGGATAAGGCTGACCGTAAAAAGGCTGAGAAAGCTGCATTGGATAAAGCTCTTGATGATGCTGCTTATGATTCGCAATCTAAAGAATTGTCGCTAGAGGAGCAGCGTTTGAGAAATCGTGTTTTAAAGCAACAATTGAAAGGTTTGACAGATCGTCCCGGTGTAGATGTGCAGCCTTCTATGGTTGGTGAGAAATTGTTGTTTAATCCTGTGTATGATGTTTATGGTCGTCCGCGTTTGGTTATAAATCAAGACGCTTTGGAGTCTGATTCAGATAATCCCGGCTATGTGTCCAGTATTTTGTCAACTATTGCTATTGGTATTAAAGATGGTTTAATATCTCCAAATGGTGATATTAAGTCTGGTCAGTTGCGCATGATGTTGGATGATTTTTATTATCAAACTTCTGGACATCATATTAAAAATTTGGAAGGATTGTATATAAATCCGGCTGAAGCTGCTGCCGCAGCCGCCCAGTTTGCTAGAGGTGTATCATAATGTTGTATTTTAATATGTTTGTTTTGCCTTACATTTTGATGTTTTGCAAAATTGTGTTTGGTTTTACCGTATGGATATTATTAATATCCTTGATAAAATACTTGAACAGACATTAAAAAAATGATATTGTATAAATTGTAACCGAGCCAAGGCGTATAACAGTATCTTATGTATTGTTTAGCTTTTACCGCTATAACTATACATAATATACATTATGCGCCTATAAGACACCGCCACGCCCCTGTCTTTAAAACATATAAAAAAACACAAACGATAAAATCAAGTAAACAACAAAAAGCAGAAATAACAAAATAATAAACACTATATATCACAACACGTCGCAACGTTTCTAACACTATAAAACACACAATCCAACACTGGTCCACGCATCATTATTTACCACAACACCGCTTTCACATCATCTGGTTCACAAAAAAAACTTACACTTCTGTGCATAAAAAAACAAGGCTTTCGCCCTGTTCTTTTATTTTATTCATTTTATTACAAACAGCATTTAACGCTTTGAAATCTTTTTAATTTTAGCAACAGACGAATTTGCCACAGAATTCGCAACCTTGGTCAAATTTTTCAATCCTTTTTTTAAGTCACTTTCCTGATCAGAACCAGCATCAATTGACTCAACATCCGAACAGCAATGCGGACATTTGGTCGCCGCAATACTAATCATACTCTTGCAATACGGACACGCACGCGTTGTTGCAGCCTTTTTATCACGCATTTTGCCAACCGCACGCACAATCAAGAATACCGCAAACATTGTAATCAAGAAACTGACGATTGAGTTTATAAACATACCGATATTCATCGTTGTTGCGCCCGCCGCCTGGGCCGCCGCAACCGTTGGATACATCGCCCCCGGTGCGCCACCCGACAACACAATAAACCATTGCGAGAAATCAACACCACCAACCAACAAACCTATGGGCGGCATAATCACATCTTTGACCAACGAATTCACAACACCGGTCATAACACCACCAACGATAATACCGACCGCCATATCGATGGCACTGCCACGTTCTATAAACGCGCGAAATTCCTTTACAAAATTATTTTTTCCCATTGTTTTTCCTGTTATTTTCGTCTGTATATCGTTCCACCGCACAAATAACCTTGCCCAATGTTTTACGCAGACTTTCATCATGAGTTTCAACCGTAATATCAGCCAGGGCATACGTCGAATAACGCTCGTTTATCAATTGCGCCAAGATTTTGCGACTATCTGCATGCAATAATTGCGGACGCGTGTCACGAAAATTCGTCCTTTTAACAAGTAAATCCAGGTCTGCCTTTAACCAAATTGTCAACGCACGCCCTGTCACCATTTCACGGACCGCCGGGGTAATAAACGCCCCCTCGCCTGTGGAAATAACCTTGACCAACGGCGGTGTTTCCATCAGTCGCGCGATAATCCGCTGTTCTACACGACGAAATTCCGCCTCGCCATACATGGCAAAAATATCAACCACGCTACAACCGGCTGCTGCCTCTATTTCTTTATCAGAATCAACAAACGGAACCCCCAGTTTACGCGCTAACGCGCGACCAACACTGGTTTTGCCCGCCCCCATTAACCCGACCATAACAATCGGCTGCTCTAAATCAAGTTTCAATTTATTATTCATACAGAAAATCATACCCAAAAACACCCCACCAGACAATAAAAATCTACCCATTTCACAACGCTTGACAAATTATATTTTTTGTATTACATTACCCCAGCAATAACTTTTACTAAAAGGACATACACATGTCAGGAAATCTTGAAGGACGCGTCGCAATCGTTACCGGTGCAACCGGGGGCATGGGTCGCGCAATCGTTACAGAATTTTACAAGCAAGGCGCAACCGTCATCATGACAGGACGCAATATCGACAAGTTGAACACATTGCGCGATACTATTATAAAAAAAGTCCCCAACCCATCGCCCAAAACACCGGCACCAACAGGCATTTCATTGGACTTGACCGCGACAGACGTTGAAAAAACACTAATTGATTACACAATTCGCACTGCGAACCGCCTGGATATACTGGTCAACAACGCCGGAAACACCGATGGCCAGATGTTTTTAAAAACCAGTCACGATTTTTTGAATCGCGTAATGCACATTAATTTTACAACACCGTATTTTATTATGCAGGCCGCCCTGACCCAAATGCTAAAGAACAGATACGGTCGTATTATCAATATAACATCCATCGCCGGCCACAGCGGTGACGCCGGTCTGTCTGCATACGCCGCGTCCAAGGGCGCATTGGCTGCCGCATCAAAATCAATTGCGGTCGAATACGGTCGCCGCAACATCACTGTCAACTGTGTCGCCCCCGGCACAATCGACACCGACGCCGTCACAAAAATCCCCGAAGCGCACCAGGCAGAAATCAAACACGCAATTCCACTGCGTCGATATGGCAAGCCCGAAGAAGTTGCCGCCCTGGTCGCGTTTCTGGCATCAGAACAGGCCTCGTATATAAACGGTCAACAAATTCTAATTGATGGCGGTTTAATACGATAGCCCCAGCAAAATACCCGCACTAAAATTGGTGCGGGCTTTTTATTTTCAAATATCTAAAAAATATGATATAATTTTTGCATACCAATAAATTATCCGAGAGAGAATACCTATGAAACAAACATCATTATTCGCATTATCGACACTCATTTTTGCAATTATGGCAGCAAGTGCAAACGCAACAGCCCTGCCTATGCATGCCGGTGGGATTTCAGCGCATAACATTCGCGCTATACAACACACAATCATGAACAATACAATCCAGACGTTCGAGGGTTCTGTTGCCGCGACGCTGGGGACACGTGGCGCACTAGTCACAACGCCAAACACAGCACAGGCACCGCAAAATCCGGCCGATTTATATGGCCGCATGCCAGTATATGGCACAATGCATATGTATGGCGAATATGGCGATGACGGCAGCGTGTTCCGCGGGCGCAATGGGGGTGATGAATTTGGCCGTCCCACCCTGCACAGTGCATGGTTAAACTGGCAGCACGTTGATGATGATGCAAAATTTCATCACACCGAAACATTGGATTCTGATTATGATTTAATAATGTTGGGCCTGGCAGGTGGCGACGCACAATTTGGCCAGGGAATTTCCGATTGGGGGCTGTTTGCCGGGTATATCAGCAGCACCCAGAAAAATGATATAATCAATATTGATGAAAATGGCGGCTATCTCGGCTTTTACAGTGGTTATAGTCTGGGCGGTGCAAATATATCGTTGACCGCAAACGCTGGTGCATTATATAACAGCGCGGAATACAATATCGGCACTGACGAATATGCAAATCTTTTTGCCGGCACGACAATAAAGATGACATATAACATTGCACTTGACCCGACGTTCACATTGCAACCAGGTGTCTATGGTGGATACATATGGGTTCGTGGTGCAAACTATACAATGTCAAACGGCACGCACGTCGAAAACAATAACTTTAATATGTTCGAGGTTGCACCCGGCCTGCGTGCGATCAAACACATTGGTGATAACTGGTTTGGATTTATCGGCGCAAAGTATGTGTTTAATTTTGCACACGGTGGCGATGCCAATGCGGCTGGTGCAAAACTGGCAGATTTAGATTCTGATGACTATTCCGAATATGGTATTGGTATTGAAAAATCAATCGACCGGTTTAATATGTCAATCAATGTCGGACGACGCGATGGCGGTCGAACCGGCTGGACATGGGGAACCAATTTGAAATATATATTCTGATTATGTGGAATAAAAAAAAAGCACTGGCAAACGCCAGTGCTTTTTTTATTCCATGTTTGCCAATCTTTCCAGTTGATCAGCGGCAATCAATGCGTCAATCATTTCATCTAATGCCACGCCCCCCGCCAAAATATCATCTAACTTATACAGTGTCAATTTTATACGGTGATCGGTAACGCGTTGTTCTGGAAAATTATATGTTCTGATTTTTTCACTGCGGTCGCCACTACCCACCATTGTTTTACGAGCAGCGTTACTGGCCCCCTGTTGTTCGGCGCGTTGCTTTTCATATAGTTTCGAACGCAAAACCGCCATCGCCGCGGCCTTGTTCTGAAACTGGCTGCGTTCATTTTGACACGTAACAACAATTCCTGATGGAAAATGTGTTATACGAATCGCACTGTCAGTTTTATTAACGTGTTGACCGCCCGCCCCCGACGCACGGAATACATCAATGCGAATATCCTTGTCGTCAATGACAACATCAATATCTTTGGCTTCTGGCATAACAGCAACAGACGCCGCACTGGTGTGAATACGGCCGCCGGCCTCGGTTTCAGGCACGCGTTGCACACGATGAATTCCAGATTCAAATTTCATGCGTGCATACGCTCCAACGCCGTCAATTTTAAACACAATTTCCTTGTATCCACGCAGAGATGTTGCATTTTCTTCTATGACTTCAACCTGCCAACCGTGCCGTAATGCATATGATTTATATTGATTGTATAAATCTCCTGCAAACAATGCCGATTCTTCACCACCAACGCCGGCACGAATTTCCATAATCACACTGTTATCGTCGGCATCGTCACGTGGCAGTAATGCGATTTGCAAACTCTTTTCTATTTCTGGCAAACGATGATTTAATTCTGCTAACTGTTCTGCGGCAATCGCATGCAGTTCTGCATCGTGTTGCATTTCGGTTGCATCAGCAATACCTGCGGTCGTCTGGAAATATTCATTTATCAGCGGCAAAAGTTCCGTCAGACGCGAATACTCTTTTGATAACTTGGTCAATGCATCACCAGATACATTTCCCGAATTCATTTGCGCTTCTATTTCCGCAGCACGTGTTTGTATGTCTTTTAATTTTTGCTCTATAATCATATGAATACACCGTTATTTTAACATTTTAATCAAGTCATTAACGTCCATTATTTGCTGGTCCCCAGACCTCATATTTTTAACCGCAACAACACCCGACATTCGTTCATTTTCACCGACAATCACACTGTAATCTGCACCGATTTTATCGGCATATTCAATTTGATTTTTGAATTTTTTATTTGTATCCAGATATGAAACTGACGCAATATCATTATCGCGCAACGTCGCCAAAACGGACGACGCATATGCTAAATTTTCATCACCCATCACCAAAACTGCGACTTGAATTGGCGCATCAAAACGTGTCAAATCAATCTGGCCTGATTCCAGTAACGCGACAAAGATCCGCGAAAAACCAATCGCCGCACCAACGCCGATAATTTTTGTCTTGGAAAATTTACCAGCCAAGTCTGCATAACGACCACCACCCGCCGCCGTGCCCAATTCTGGGTGATTTATCAATTTGAATTCAAACACCAGTCCTGTGTAATACGCCAAACCGCGCGCAATAGATAAATCAATTTCTGCATTATTCACACCCATATCACGCAACACGCCAACAAAGTGCGTCAATTCATCAATCGCTGCGTCTAATTCTGGTGTGCGCCCGGTAAAATCGGTGTATCCGCGCGCGAATACAGATTTAATTTCGTCTTCTTTGGCCGCGTCGTTTAACGCATCACGCAAACCAGATGCAAACTCGTCATCGCCCATTGCGTCTTTTTTATCAATTAAAACAAAGACCGATTTCTTTTGCACATCATCCAGTTCCAAATGCGCAAACATCGCATCCCAGAACGGCCGTGAACCAACCAGCACACGCGCTGGGCCAACAAATTCGGCAACAGACTTTAACGCGCGATCAATCACAGAAATAATTTCTGCATCATAATTCGTGGACAGTGCGTTGATGCCCATAATATCCATGTCCATTTGATAAAATTCGCGATAACGACCCTTTTGCGCACGTTCCCCGCGATAGCGTTTTGAAAATTGTGACGCACGAAATGGAAACACCAAATCGTTCAGATGGCCCGCGACGTAACGCGACAAACCAACCGTCCCGTCATAACGCAGTCCCATTTTTGTATCGCCCTTTTGAAACAAGAACATCTGGGTTTCTATTTCATCCCAGTTGTCTTTATCGGTCAAAACCTCGGCCCGTTCGATGGCCGGTAAATCCAATTGCGAAAACCCCGCCACACGCAGAACATCTTGCATACGACGTGCACATTCGTCAAAACAGCGCTGTTGCGCCGGCAACAATTCTATAAAACCTGACAATGGTTTAGTTGGCTTTAATTCCATCTTTTTATTCCTGTGGTTTATATGGAAATTCGTGACATATCAATGTCAATTATATCATAAAAAATACAAAACGCTAATACCCACGCTGCACGGCGTGATGATGGACATAAAAAACAACTGCGTTTTTAATCATACTGAAACCATAGCTGAAATTTGCGCATTTTCAAGCATTTTATCAAAAATATTGATGCAATTCCGCACCGCGCGTGGTCAGCCACCGTTTTGCACGCCCCACCCCATCACCATACAACGCGCCCACAGTTGCCCAGAACGCTGGCGAATGATTCATATGCACACGGTGCGCCAATTCATGCATAACGACATAGCGCATAACGTCAGTCGGCGCAAACGCCAGACGCCATGAAAACGAAATCGTCCCCGATGACGAACAACTGCCCCAGCGACTGGTCGTATCACGCACAGCAATGCGCGACGGCCACAATTCGCGTGGTGCAGTTTTAACCATCGCACGCACCGCAGTCAAAAATTCAGCCTTGATAAAATCACGAACGCGACGTTCAAACATATCCGCGTCGCCCCCAACGACCAGTGTATAAACGTCATTCTGGCAAATAAATTTATTTGACCGTTGCGATGGTGCGTGCACTAACGTGACCCGCCGTCCCAAAAATTCAATCACATCGCCCGGGCATATACGTCGCTGTGATGGTGCGGCAGCAAAAACGCGTTCAACCCAGCGACGTTTTTGTTCCAAAAATCGCAATGCCGACGCTGTCGTTGACAGCCATGGTTTTGAAATATGAATTTCGCGCACCGGACGCGTTTTTGGGCGCAGCGTAATATTGCGCAACCCGCGTCGCGTTTCAATCACCACCGGAATACTTTCGCCCCATGATGTAATAAATTCTGTATCAGCCGACATGTGCGCTATTTCAATTTTTTCATAATATCAGCGGCAATTGCATCCGCATCAAAGCCCATTTCACGATAGACCGAATCACCCGGCCCCGACAAACCGAATCGGTCAATTCCAACAACCGCATCGGCAAATTCGAACCACGGCGCAGACGCCGCCGCCTCTATCGCGACAACAAATCCGCGCAAAATTTTTTTCTTGTAATCATCATCTTGGGCGCGGAATCCGGACACAGACGGCACACTGACCACCTGGACATCTGGGCCAATAATTTGCGCAACCGCAACCGCCAGGGGCACTTCGCTGCCAGTGGCCAAGATGGTCGCACGCACACGGCGCGACGCCGCCGGATATATGATGTATCCCCCGCGCGAAATATCTGCATCGTCGGGCGTTGGAATTTGCTTTATCTTTTGTCGTGTCAGAATCAAACATGTCGGACAGTTTGTATCAGACACCGCACTGCGCCAGGCGTATGCAACCTCGGCCCCATTGCACGGACGAAATACGTTCAAATGTGGCACCATACGCAACGACGGCAACTGTTCAACTGGTTCGTGTGTTGGCCCATCCTGGCCCACACAAACGCTGTCGTGTGTGAACACATAAATCACCGGCAATCCCGACATCGCCGCAATGCGAATCGCCGGACGCATATAATCACTGAACACCAGGAACGTTGACCCATACGGCCGCAGGCCAGACGCCGCCATACCGTTCATAATTGCGCCCATCGCATGCTCGCGCACGCCATAGTTTATAAAATTACCACTGAAATCGTCTGGCGTAATGTCATGATGCGCCGATGTTTTGGCGTTCGTGCTGTGCGATAAATCCGCACTGCCCCCGACCAGACGCACGCCCGCCGCAATCATCGACTGCAAATAAATTCCCGACAGTTCACGTGTTGAAATATCCGCATCGCAATTCAGTGTTGGCATATCAGCAACACTGACGTCCGGCTGATTAAAAATATATTTCGCATGCGCGTCCGCGGCGACCATTGACCACAGTGCATCGCCATCTGGCGACGTGAATTCAGAAACCAAACTTCGCAGTTCATCGTCCGACAACGCCAATCCATGCGCCGCCGCCGCGCCCGCCAGGCGCGACCCCGCACCAATCACATCACGGCACCGAATAAATGTCGGCATACCCGCAGCTGGTGCCATGTTCAATGCACGGTCCAACGCATTAAAATTATTACCTGCAACCGCCGTCGTGCGCCAGCCCGCCGCACGCATACGTGCCGACATATCAACATCCGTCAATGCCGCACCATCAATCGTGATTCCGTTGTCATCCCATAATAAAACCAGATTGTTTAATCTATACCGCCCGGCAAATGCAATTGCCTCGGCCGCGACACCTTCGGATAAATCGCCATCACCACACAGGCAATAAACCATTTCATCAGCCCCACGAATCTTGGCCGCCAACGCCATGCCGACCGCGTTACCAACACCCTGGCCCAGGGGGCCCGTTGTTGCCATCACACCATCAATTCCATATTCTGGGTGCCCCGGCAATCCGCCAATCGTGCGAAAAGATTTCAAATCCCCAACATCATATCCCGCCAGTTTTAATGTGGCGTATAACATCGCGCTGCCATGTCCCGCCGACAGAACAAATCTGTCGCAACCCGGGCGCAAGAAATTCGCATAAATTGTTGTGATAATATTTGCCGCCCCCAGGACAATCCCAACATGTCCCGAACGCGCAGTCCGCACTGCGTCCAGTGCGTATGCGCGGACACTGCGTGACATTTCTGCTAATTGTTTGGCATCAAATCTCATTTTATGATACTATATCACAAAACAAGGTTAAATAAAATGTTAAAAATTTGGACAGACGGCAGTTGCCTTGGCAACCCTGGCCCGGGCGGATGGGCATTTGTTGCAACCGATGATAAACACGTCGCCGAACGCAGCGGGGGCGAAACGAACACAACAAACAACCGCATGGAATTGACAGCGGTGATTCGCGCACTGACCGCGGCGCGTCGACACAGTGAAATTGAATTACACACCGACAGTCAATATGTAAAAAACGGAATGCAATCCTGGATAAAAAATTGGAAGAAAAACAATTGGCGCACGGCGGATAAAAAACCTGTCAAGAATCAAGACCTGTGGATACAATTGGACGAATTATCGACGGCAATAAAAATACATTGGCATTGGGTTCGCGGCCATAATGGGAACGAATTTAATGAACGTTGTGATGAATTGGCCCGCACCGCCGCCGAACGCCTGAAATAAAAATCCAGATAATATGGGCATCAATAACAGCCTGTGCGTCACCAACGGACACAATAGCAGCACTCTGCCATATTCATCTACATCTTGTATATTCTCAGATAACTGGTATTTGATGTGCCAGTGCTGCCGCTGCCACCATCGCCACCGTCGGCGGTCTGGCCAGCAACCCCATTTACGCACGCGCCACCGCCGCCACCACCATAACTGACGATTGTTTGACCCCCACATTGCCATGTTACGTTCGCGCCACCACGACCACCGCTGGCGGATTTTGGATTTGTGTCGCCACCATCATTGCGATACAACGCATCTGTAACATCACCGCCATTGCCGCCACCAACAGCCGTGCCGTTCGCGCCATCATTTGCAACACCACCCATACAACTGCCACCAAAAACTGTATTGGCACCAGGGGCACTGGGTGCACCACCACCGCCACCACCACAGGTATAAACTATACTTTTGCCCCATTTTGGCAATGACAGACATATCTTTGCCATATGTCCGATATAACCGCCCGTCCATCCGCCAGGACTGCCATTGGCGTATGCACGACTGTTGCCCCAACTGGGATTATTTAATCCTGGAAGACCATTTGTATATTGTGCAACGCACAGTTGTCCCACACCGCCCCGTGCGCGGAACACGCGGTCGCCAACAACCACGATACTGTCCGCACCAGACGCACCACCGCCAAATGACCCGTAATACGAACCCGATTTGTTCACCGTCCCCGGCATACCATCACCACCACGGAATGCGTATACCGTGGTTTCTGTATCCAATGTGAACATGCCTGATAACGGGTCCGTTATCATTTGTTCCGCCCAATCTTTGCATATTTCATTTTTACCGCCCAAACCGCCCATCATTTCAACACGATAACACCCAGGCTTTAATCTTATTTCCTGGCATGTGTTGAATGTGCTGGCTTCGTATACCAGGGTTTCTGTGCCACCAATTATGCATGAACCTGCCGGAATGTCTTCAACAACGTCATATATCGCACCGTTGTGTGTCATTATGTGTAATGTTGCCAATAATGCCGCTATCATTTCTTTATTACCCTATTCTGTATATTTTTACATAACTGTCGGTTGATGTTCCGGTGCTGCCAGAACCACCATCGCCGCCGTCGGCACAGTCGGAATAGCACCATGTTCCTGCTTGATTACAATGGTAGGTACTTACCCACGTGCACATTCCGCCACCACCGCCACCACCATAACTGGTAATTGTCTGACCGCCGCATTGCCATGTTACATTTGCGCCACCCGCGCCCCCATGACCAATGTTTGATGTTTTGGAATCACCATTTGGATTGGTCGCGTCACCACCATTGCCACCACCGGTGGACGTTGCATTCGCGCCCGCGGTGGTGTTCTTTGCCGCCGCGCCGCCCGTGCCACTGGGCGCACCGCCACCACCGCCGCCGCAACGCCCCCTAACATCTACACCAGAAACACCAATGCCACCATTGGAATTGGCCGCACCACCAATGCAACGCCCCGGCGATGACCAGCCACCCGATGGGAACGCATCTAACGCCGGGGCGGTGCACTGAACCGGCACACCACCGGTCGCGCGTATTGTTCGCGTGGGTAAAACTATTAAACTATCCACACCCGATGCACCGCCACCAGGAAACTGATGACCGTTTATCGCCCCCGAATTATTGCCATCGCCGCCGCGAAACGTGTAAATTGTGGACGACACGTCCAGTTTTATAATCGTTGTGTTGATTAAGCCCAGTTGTGCCACCTTTCCCATGCCGGTCGAACATCGTGCAGGCAATCCGCCGCTGCCCCCACGCAGTTCCGCACGATACAGCCCCGCGTCCAGGGTAACTGTTTCACACGTGTTTATCGCACTCTGTT
>OQVO01000012.1_pt1 | contig 75157 bp, 85 predicted proteins | sample 1691511 | NCBI WGS metagenome assembly OQVO01 (sample SAMN03418254, study PRJEB22391) | human gut metagenome | biome: human-gut; feature: organic feature; material: feces | host: Homo sapiens | place: Tanzania | collected 2013-01 | reverse complement strand
TATATAAATACAAGTATATCTATATATCCATAAATGGATATATAGATAGGCTTGGTGGGGTTGAGACACTTACTATCTCAACTTAAATTACATAATTACCTCAAACTTTGCTAACTAAGAGTTATACTATAATTGAGAGGAGAGATTATACATGATACCAACTAGAAGTCCCAACAAGACCACTACACCCCAGAACAGCTTCTCAGATGTAGACAATGCCTTCGACACATACACGGCTACGATTAAGGAGAAGACAGCTGAAGACAAGCTACTTGAGTTTGTAGAACAACAGATAAGTCAAATGCAGAAGTACTCGAACTTAGGAGAGCTACAAGGATCCCCAGGATGGTTTGAGCTCAACAATGCCTTAATGGATTACAACAGAATTCAAACATCTCTAATAGGTCTAGACGTCATGGCCAAGCAAGAGGCCTACAAGGCAGATGAGTTACTTAAGGACAAACAAGCAGAGTGGTATATAGAAGCCAGGGAGAAGCTCAATCCTCTATCTCTATCTGCGCAGAAGTGGTGTAGTTCAAGTGAGATTGAAGCATATGTAAGAGTTAATCATCAAGAAGAATTACATAAACTAACAAGAGAAGCCAATGTAGCTAACAACAAAGTAGCAGCAATCAGGAGATTGTTAGATAGTTGGGATAAGTATGCCTTAATCCTTAATAGATTATGCAAGAATGTAGAGACAGAATCTCTTGCCTTCGCTAATGAATCTAAACTGAGTGCAATGTAAGTCCTGTTAAGGTTATAATAATAATATGAACTATGAGAGCGAAGAAGTATGCTACATTAATTACTCATCTAAGACACCTCTTATCTTAGAAGGTACAATCCTAACAGCTCAAAATATCTGGAAGGACAAAGACTACTGGATTCAGAAGGTGTTTGAGCACTATAGGACAGTAGGGTTCCCATACCCAGAGATGACTAAGAGTGAACTATTTGAGAGTTTAGGTAAGCTCAAAGGCAAGGACCCCAAAGAAGTCTTAAATGACAAAGGAGAGATCAAGAACAGTGGGTCTCTAGGGTTAGATATATGTAGAAGTATTAATCCAAGCTATTGGGACTGCAAGGGGCCTAAGACACCCTCTATAATGAGTGCATTCCACGATGATAAGCTACTCCTAAAGGTCTTGAAAAACCGCATGGGTTATGCCAGCTCTAAGACAGATTGGGAAGAGAGGGGTAAGTGGTACAAAGCGGGGGCACATTACTTATTCGATATGTCTGACGATATGCTAATACAAGGGTTCAGGAGTTCAGCGATAGGATTCAGCCCGAGCAACTTCAAGCCTATGGTAGCCAAGTTCTTAATATCTAGATATTGCGAGGGAAATAAAGTGCTAGACCCTTCAATAGGTTGGTCTGCGAGATACCTAGCTGCCAATAGCTTAGGCAAAGTATATTATGGCATAGATCCTGCAGCTGTAACAGCCAATACTGCGGAGTTAGCACACAAGTTAGGTGATACTAAGAGTAGGTTCTACAGAGGAGGCAGTGAAGAGTCTAGAATGTATCAAACTATCCCTGAGGTTGATTATGTGATAGCTTGTCCACCATACCTAGACTTAGAGATATATTCAGGAGGCTCTCAATCTATAGATAGCTATCATCAATACGACGAGTGGTTAAGTAAATATTGGACTCCTACGGTAAGTAATTGTACAAGTAAGTTAAGAAGTAAAGGCAGGTTCACCCTAATAATGATAGAGTCTTATCAGGGTAAAGAGTTACTCAAAGATATGACAAGTATTATGGAGAACTTAGGATTAAGAGAGTTAGAGAGACTACCTTATCAAACAAGCAGAAGCCATCTAACTAAGAAGGCGGGCAATACAAAGAATAACGAAGTATGTGTGACAATGGAGAAGTTATGAATTACGCAAACAGCATATCAATATATGGCATGTTACCTAAAGCAGCAACACTAATAGGGCCTCTCACATATTATAAAGATAAGGCTCATACTAAGATTGTAACCTTCGATCCTAGCTTCAAAGATAACAATGCTGAGGTGTCGTATATGTATATGGATAGCCCTGGCCCTACTAAGAGCTCATCAGAGATAGAAGTTACACAAGGACCCTTCGACAAGGAGTTCTTTAAGTTAAAGGGATCTAAATATAAGCATTTAAGGAATATACGTAATAAGTATAGCAAAATCTTTGTTGAGAGAGGACTGAGGGATTGCTCAGGTAAAGATGAAGCACAACTAGAGAACCTAATGAATGTATGGTGGGATAGAATTGGGGATAAGAATTATGGTTGGAATGTTCACTTAGGTTATGATAAGAGATACTTTAAAGAAAGTATGAGTAGGCTTAAGGGTCAAACTATCAACTTGTTCTTCTACTTAGGGGATGTCTTAGTTGGCTATGCGGTGTTTGACTGTGGTAGGTTTGATGAGAGTGGTATGTTAACCTATACTTACATGTTGGGCAAGTATGATCCTCGCTTCAAGAATATATCTAGATATCTAGACTATCTATCTTATAGATATCTATATAACCTAAACAAAAGGCCGTTTGTGGTTAACTTAGGAACAGCTTCTAGAGGGTTATTGAAGTACAAGTTACAGACGTTCCCAACATATGCTACAACTAAGAGATACTTCTACAAAATTAAGCCTCACGAAGAGGCTTAATAATTAAGAGTGAAAAGGAAAATAGATAGGAAGAGAGATTAAGTATTAAGAGTGATTGTGACCTCATGATCCTCATTACCATCAGGAGTGGCTTCAAGCTCAACACTTGCGACACCTGCGTAGTTATCGTCTATCTTAATGGAGATTGGGGTATTAGGTGCCACCCACTTAAGAGCCTCCATAAGCTCTTGACATGATATAGTAGTATTACCTACGCGTGTAACTGACTCAATCTTAAATTGCATAACTTATATCTCCTTATCTATATATATATAATAGCACATTATAATAAAAATGTCAAGCCTCCTAAATAAGAAAAAAAATTCTAAAATAGGTGAATACTACTAAATATAATGTTATATTAATAACATAGAAGATGATCCAGAAGAGATCAACAATCAAACTAAGAAACCCTATGTGGTTAAAGAAGAGGTATTAAAACATGGACAGCAAGTCATTCGATGACATGTTCTTAGCTTATGCAAAAGAACAGGAAGCACAGGCAGCTAGAAGCAACAGCAACAACAGCTACTCTTATTCAAGAGACTATGAAGACATTAAATGGGCACCACTAACACCAAATGTACCAAAGATTATTAGAGCTCAGGGTGGCCCACCAAATTCAAAGTTAGACAACTATACAGCAAGAACAGTTACCATGGCATGGATTATGGGTGATGATGGTAAGAAGTTCAGACTCATTAGACCATCTATCTCAGAAGACCCTAATTACATCATCAACAAGATCATCACGAAAGTCTCCGGGGTCAAGTGGGTTAATGGTGTCAAGACCTTCCCAGTAAAAGAGGCGTTCCCTGATATCTATAATCTAGTAGATAAGAACGGCTTAGATGAGACAGATCCTAGGGCAAAGTTTGAGAAAGGTTGGAAGGGCAAGGAAGTCCTCATGATGAACGTTATTGACAGATCTCAGATGGAGTGGCATAGAGAGAATAAGCATACAGTATTACTTGCCAAAGGATCATCAACAGGAGCCAATGGTACAGAATATATTGATGAAGGTATCTCAGCATATGCAATCTCAGCCAAGTTAAATCATCTCTTTGCATCATACGGTAACTGGGAGAAGTATGATATGGCAATTACAAGAACAGGATCAATGAATAATCCGTTCAATGTAGTAAATGCATCGCACTCACCAATGGAAGTAGATGCATCTGTAAGAGATATAATCTCAACAGAATCTGACTTAACTGCTGAAGAGAGATCTTGGGAAAAGTATGACTTAGAGAAGTTATACAGAGTAACAACATATACAAAGTTATATAACAAACTTAAGAATACCATTAAGAGAATAGATGCAGCACTTGGAACACAGTTCTACGAAGAACTAGTAGAGAGACAGGCAAGTGAAAAGAAGATGTGGGATGAACTCTATGCAGATGAGAATAAGACTACATCAGCATCAGCTGTGGAAGAAGTCAAGGAAACATCTACAGTTGAATCAACTACCCCTACTAGAAGAGCACCTAAGGCTGAGGTAAAAACTGAAACAAAGAAAGAAGCTTGGAGAGATCTACCACATCCAGAGGTTCTAACAGACGAGCAGAAGGCAATGGTCTTAGAAGTTATCAAAGACTCATCAGGCAGAGTCACAGATATTAAGTGGGACTGTCCTGTAGAAGAGCTAGCATGTTGCCCTGAGGAAGGGTGTGGTATTGCAGCACCTCTATCTGTAGAAGCATGCCCTAACTGCGGTGTATCGTTTGTGTAAAAAAAATCTAAATAAAAGATCTACTCTCTAGGTATAGAGAGTAGACTTGTCAAATATAGAAGGAAAATATAAATGGCAAAAAATATTACATTTGATGAAGAAATGAGAAAGTCCCTCATGAAGGGGGTAGAGCAGACGGTAGATGCTGTTGCTCAGACATTAGGACCAGCGGGAAGAACCGTACTAATTGAAAACTCATATGGTCCAGCAACTGTAACAAGAGATGGTGTAACTGTTGCAAAAGCAATTGAATTAAGTGATCCTCTAGAAAACATGGGTGCACAGCTTATTAAGAATATTGCATCTCAGACGGATGAGAATGTTGGTGACGGTACAACCACGAGTAGCGTACTAGCTAAGGCAATCTTGGAAGAAGGAGTTAAAGCAGTATCTACAGGTGTAAATCCAATTAAGCTTAGAAACGGTATGAATGAAGCCGTTAAGGATGTAGTAACTAAACTTAAAGAGATGGCCCAGGAGATTGATAGTAAAGATCAGATTACAAGAGTAGCGGAGATCTCTGCTAATAATGATCCTGTAATTGGTAGTCTAATTGCAGATGCTATTGAAAAGGTAGGATCTGACGGAGTTATTACAGTTGGGGAATCTAAGACAACCGAAACATACATTGACTTTGTAGAAGGCATGAGCTTCGATAGAGGTTATATATCACCTTACTTCTGCACAAACTCAGATAATCTTACAACTGAATATGAAGAACCACTTATCCTCGTAACAGATAAGAAGCTTGGCAACATTCAGGACTTTATGCCTCTACTAGAAAAGGTAGTTAAGACAGGTAAGCAGTTCTTAATTATAGCACCGGAGGTTGAAGGTGACCTACTCACAACATTACTAGTTAATAGTCTAAGAGGCTTAATTAAAGTATGCGCTGTCAAAGCCCCTGGTTTTGGCGATAGACAGAAAGATATGCTTGAGGACATTGCAATCTTAACAGGTGCAACAATGATCTCAGAAGATTTGGGTACAAACCTTAAAGACGTTAGTCTTAATGAATTAGGCAGTGCATCGTCTATTAAGGTTACAAAGGATCGCACAACTATTATAGGTGGTGAAGGAGACTCTGATGAGATTAAGAGTAGAATAGCACAGCTTAGAACTCAGGTAGGAGAAGCAACTTCAGATTACGATAAGGAAAAATTACAGGAACGCTTAGCAAGATTAGCAGGTGGCGTAGCTGTTATTAACATTGGTGATGTATCAGAAGCTGCAGCTAAGGAGAAGAAGTACAGAGTAGAGGATGCTATCAATGCAGTAAGAGCTGCAATTGAAGAAGGCATTATACCAGGAGGTGGTACAACTCTATGTCAGATTGCTTCGAAGCTTAAAACTCCAACAGATGCAGATGCTGATTGGTTAAGAGGTTACAATATTGTAATTAAAGCCCTAAGTGCACCAGTTAAGCAGATTGCTCTAAATGCAGGCTTGGCAGGTGAAGTAATTGCTGATAAGGTTGCATCCGCTAAGCAAGGTAAAGGCTTCAATGCTTTGACAGGTAAGATTGTAGATATGATTACTGAAGGAGTTATTGATCCTGTTAAAGTAACGAGGTGTGCACTCGAGAATGCAGCATCTGTAGCAAGTCTAGTACTAACTTCAGGGGCATCAATTACGACGATCCCTGAATCTAAGACATCAGTGCCTGCAGCACCTAGCGTGCCTATGATGTAATCAGAGATGTAGAGTAGTATAAATAAAGGAGGACTTCGGTCCTCCTTAATTAATTGAACAGACTGAACTCGAGGATTAGTCTAAATCCCCAAAAGCTTCTTCTAGCATATAATCTGGAACTGCCTTAGCTAGTCTATTCTCGTCTACATAAGCCCACTTAACAACTCTGTCAGCTTCAATAACATCAACCTTCTCACAGAGAACATCTATATCCTTAAAATATGTAAAGATATAAGCAGCGTCATTATGCCAAATTGCAAACTTAATAACCTTGTGGTTTCCAACATCAATTCCAAAAGCTTCTGCTTTCTCGTCATTGATATATTCAGAACGAGGAGTTAACACACTACCAATCATAGTTGTCACACTTGTTCTAGCAGGTCTTCTGTCATATGGATTATCTGAGTAACCCCAGGTGTAAGAGTATGCTACGCTAATGAAAGCATTCTCTTTAGGGTAATTCCCAGAATCAGTATAGTAAACCCCCTTAGAAACGCCCTGGGATTTAGAAGTACTTGACATGGCATCCCACATAGCTTTAACAGCACTTCTAGCCTTTGTATAAACCTCTGTAGGAATCTGACTAGGGAGATTATCTCCTAAATCTAATAGTTCAGAGTAGAGGTTAGCAACACGCTTAGCTCTAGTACTCAAACCTCTTGCGTTTGGGGCTTCAAAACCTGCATTTAAATTCTTGTCTTCAGACATCTTTGTTTCTCCTTATTACAATATAATAATAACTTAATTATTAAATTAGTTCAAGCCCTATCAAAAAAAAAATGCATAAATTATCCAAACAAATCATCCTACAAACTAATTATATTAAGCCTCCAAGAGGCCTAACATAAAGGAAGAAGAAGGATTAAGAAGATTATATGAGATTAAGAGATAACAATATTATATTGAATACGCTAAGGGATTCAGAGAGGGTAGTAGACAACATACAAACTATCCCAGTAGGTTATATAGAGGTTAGACTATCCACACAAGGCAAGGTAGGTGCACCAGAGGTAGTACATGTTCGTAACTTCAAAGTATCTGATATTGTAGAGTTAGCCATGTCCTCAGAATCCGAGATACCTGCCAGACTTATAAGTATCTTAAACAATATGATATATGAAGATGTAGACGTAGGGGACTGGCATGAGAAGGAAGTTGAGGAGTTGATGTTATACATCTTCAAGACCTTCTACAAGAATAAGTTAGAAGACATCCCATATCCTTTAAGCTCAGAAGACTACAAGATACTTGAACAAACGCCTAAGAGATTAGAAGATGTTAAGACCAAGAAGTGGGTACCAAGAACTTGCATAGATATATCCAAAGATGTAGAAATATATGATCTTCCTGAGAACTTTACCTCTAAGATCAAAATTACAAACAAGAAGACAGGATTCTACTGTATATTTGACTACATACACTACAAGGATCAGTTAGTTATTAAGAACTGGCTAGACACATACTATGCTGAAGAAGAAGCTAAGTTCAAAGGTATAAAGAGCAAGATACAGTTCAACTGGAACATTATAAACCAACTTAAGAGTGACACAGACAATACAGAGTTGGTAGATAAGTTGATACATTATGATCCTGAGGAAGAGAAGGCATACAATGACTACCTAGCAGAGAGACTCAAGACTCTGTCTGAAGTAGCAAAGATTATATCAATAATCAATTACAACGGTGAAGACATAAGCAACTTAACAGTAGGGGAGAAGTACGAGCTCTTAAAGGACGAAGCTAGGCTTGATTATGGTATGATAGCTAAGCTTAACACCAAGCAACAAAGTATGAGATTTGGGATTAAGCCTGAAGTAAGCATGCTCAACCCAATTTCAGGCCAAGTAGTCAAGCAGGTCTTTCCCTTTCGACTCTCTGTTATCCTTCAAGCCATGCAGTTATCAGGATCTGATGACTATGACGACGGGGATGATGCTGAGACTTAATACAAGTTTAAGTGAGATTAATAATATGGAGTTCCACGACTTCCAGAATAGATACACGACTCTAGCTAATATGATCAAAGCGAGCGTAGCATCTCAGGGAGTCTAAGGAGAGGAGATATAATTGTGGCAGACACACCTGACGGCGTAAGCAGCATATTAACAGATGAACAGAGTAAGTTAGTAGTAGAGGTCTCTAATTCAGACTTCAATACTGTTATCAAGAGTACTCTACCAAGACTTGAGAACTTCTGGACCTCTAAGCCTACAGTATCTTCAGCTCCTAAGGTTAGTGATATCATCAACGCTGCGGGCAACTTAAATGCAGTTATACCTGCAGGCTTCTTATTGCTACATCAAGACCTAGATACTATCATTAACAGTGGTAACAAGGATAATAAGAGCAGTGGTGACAATTCTACTGCAAGCATAATAAGCCTCTTGAAGCCTATGCTAGCCGTGGCGGGAGCTGCAACAGTTGCGACAGGTATTGTTAAGGGATTGTTTGGGGGGGTATCTGATGACACAACCACACACATGCAATCTATTATAGATGAGCTTAATCAGAACTTAACAGCGAGCGACTTCAAAGAGGATAAGACAGTTCTAGCTGCCCAGAAGGTAGGGTTCATAGCATATCTTGAAGCATACTTCCTACAACAATCGGCCTCACTACTAGTATCGGGCACATTACAAGCCATAGGAGAAGGAGCGGGTAAGGCTGTTAGATCCTTCTTTACAAGTCTATTTGGCAAGGCAACTGAGTCAGACAAGACCTCCAACAAGCTCAAGGAGATAACTGAGACTATCATAGATACCCAAACAGCCTCGATGTATACAGGTGATGAGGCAGTAGGCAAGGCAGTTAAGATAGGTATGATTGCCTACTTAAGTACTTACTTCGCCACACAAACAGCAATCATGGCCACGAACACCTTTGCGACGGGGTTAGCTACATCTATAGGCTCTTCAATTAATGGGTTTATTAAGGGTTTATTCAGCGGTATATTCGGTATACAAGCCCCTTCTAGGTCTTATGAGCACATACAATCCATAGTTAATGATCTTATAGGGTCTCAGACAACTGATACTATTAAGCAAGGTGACGAGAGTGGTGAGTTAGATGCGGCAGTACGCAGTGGTGTAACATACTACATCGATGCATACTTCAAGGCACAAGCTAAGTCACAATCTATAGACACATTAGCTACAAGTGTATCAGCGGCTGCGGCTACGTCAGTCACGAACTTCTTAGGTACTCTATTTGGGTTATCAACAAATTCTGGGGTTAATCAGAACCTTAAAGATATAGCAGATGCCTTAATTACTCAAGTAACAGTTAGTGAAGCATTAGGCTGGGATGAGATCAAGGATGCCAAGAAGCAAGGCGTAGTAACCTACATAGGGAGCTACTTCGAAGCATTAGCTCAAGCAGCTGCATCCTCAGAAGTTAAGGAGTCTGGAGCAGCTTCAGCAGGCAAGTCAGTTGGGAACTTCTTTGCAAGTATGTTTGGAGGCGATACAGATAGCGACAACATCAAGGCTCTTAAGGGCTTAATATCAGACTTACTTAATCCCCAAGACATAGAGGCTCTTAAGACAACAGATGTAGTAACACAAGCCAGAGATCAAGGTATAGTAAGCTACATAACCTCTTACTTCGACTCCTTAGGACAAGTATCTTCAGAGGCGAGTGACAAGTACATCAAAGAGGCTCTTAAGGATTTGCAGGATGATAAGACCTCTAACAACAAACCCACCACGTTCTTCAAAGCTATTAGCTCTAAGGTCTTTGAACTTAGTGATAGCGACATGCCAAGTGCTGAAGCCTTAAGATCTATCAAGCAAGAGAGTATCTTAGATCTTACAAAGACATTATTGAAGGCGCAAGTTAACAGTATCAAGACAAACTTAGATAATAATGGTATGTACCAGAGTATGATCTTCTCCTTAGACTCCAAGGCAACAATAACTTCGGATGCACAAGAGGAGAACAATCAACGTATAATAAGCACTCTTAATGATATCAACACAACTCTCAGTACAATAACAACCTATGTAGACTCAATATCCAAGAAGGATACGAGCCCTGTAGTAGTGAGCACAGGTGAACAACAGAGTGATGATTTAAGTTTGAATATACCGGGATAATGAAGAGGATAATTAGATGAGACCTAATCCAAATAGAATAATAACTATAAAGAGGAACGGTTCTGCTAGCACAAATGAGACCTGGAAGAGTAATTTACGGTACATCTTGACTAATAGAGGAGACGAGAAGTTAGCAGTAGGATCTTCTGAGAACTTAGATGCCCTTAATGTTAACAACAATATAGATCTCTACATTGAAGATAACTTCCCACAGATATCTATAGATAATGGCAGGGGTGATAAGTACCCTCTCCAGGCAATAATATCTGCCGCGGGTAACGTTGCTAGTAATTGGCTTGGCAAGTCCAGAGTTATCTCCAAAGTAGCAAGTAAGATGGGCTTCGGTAAGGACACCAACATCTCCAATATTATAGGGTCAGGGGTAGAGGCTGCAGGAGGCCTCATACAAGGTCTAACAGGCACTAGTGGTGCTCAAACAACAACATCACTAACACCGTGGGTTACGCAAGTACCAAGCTGGAGTGCTCAGGACTCTCTTAAAGGACTAGAGTTCAGCCTCACCTTTAAGTTCTCTATGGGCAAGTATGGTATCTGGAATGCCAAGGAGGAGGTAGCCAAACCTATCTTAAACTTACTAGCACCTGTATTACCTCAATACTTAAATCACTTTACAGTTAACGGCCCGTACCCAACGGGAGCGGCCCTAGTAGGAACTATAATAGGTAATCTAGCTGGCGACGCTATTGATGCTCTTACAGACGCATATTCTGCTGCTAAGGAGTGGTTTACATCTAGCAGGGAAGATGATAGTGATAATGGTGCAGCCAACAAGAACACAAGTACAGAGATAGCCACTGATGCAGAGGGTGGAGAGGGTATCTTGGATAAGATGGGTAGTTACTTACAGAATCTAGTAACAAGATCCTACGAGAACTATACCTTTGAGATGCAGTTCGGTACGTTCTTATCTCTGAAGAGGTGCCTAATTAGAGATGCTACAGTAGACTTCTCCTCAGACACAGATCAATATGGTTATCCAGTATCAGGGACAATAACACTTAAGTGCTATAATATAATACCAATAGCGCTATCGGCAGGCAGCGAGGATAACTTAGCTGCAAGGTTCAGACTCAATTAAGGAGGTAATTAGAAGTGGCAACATACAGTAGATATGACTTCATGACATCAGGAGTAGTACAAGACGAGGTATCAGGATCATATTATCCAGATCCTCTATCTCTAAACTATCTCAACTTCAAGATGTCCAAGATACCTCTTAAAGATACAATGACAGACTCTAAGATTATTAAGTTCTGGAATGAAGCCAGCTTAATATATGGTGCTGCAGTATACGATGACATTGTACTAACTCTTAATGGCGTAGCACACAAGAACCTACTTAAACCCAATGATGAGGTATACTTCCCAGAGTTAAGGGATATACAATCCTCCTTCACTAAGAGGAACGATTAGGCATGGCAATATTTGAGATTAACTTCCCCTTATTAAGTATAGGTGAGTTACCACAAGATCTAATTACATCGTTCTCCTGTGTAGAGGATATCCACAAACTGTACTTTGGAGTCAAACTTAATATAACAGATATAGCACAACAATACTACAAGGTTCTAAGCACTAATATAGGTACCGAAGCTGTTGTTACCCTACGCAGGGACAACTTAGAGTATATCAGTAACATGAGAGTCCTGGCTGTTAACAACAATTATAAAGCAGGTTCGACAGTAACATCTACAGTGGACATAACCTTAATATCGAGTTGGTACTATAACTCTACAATAGCCACGGCCTCATACTTCGGTAGTGTAAGTGAGATAATAGCATTGCTATACAAGTCAGAGTTTGAGCCAACAGGACTGAAGGCTAATATCAACAGCTCAACAGATACCCCCCATAAACGCTACAGGATATCTGAGACGCCTCAAGCTTACATGAAGAGGATCTTAAGATACGGCTTATCACAGAGCACACCTCTATACTTATATACAGACTCTAATAACACCCTTAATCTTAAGAGTCTTAAAGACTTCTTCAATTCAGAAGTTAAGTACACCTTTGTAACAGATGCTGCAGCTGAACAAGGCTACATAACACAAGCAGCCATGGCTGAATCTGCAACACAATACATAAGACTTAAGGATTACAAGTTACAGACACTGACACAAACATCTTCAGCCGATACAACAGCCTACTTCACTGTAGCAGCCTTTGCAAGCTCACAGACCCCTACAAACTCACTATCTCTGAGTAACTCTGAGTCCAATAATAAGGATATATACACAACAACGCCTCCTACAGCTAAGTATTATGATTGGAGTTACACCCCAGATGATGCGGAGGCTATAGCTACTCGGGACTATCTAAGTGCCAACCTCTCAACCTTCACGATGCAAGGTAAAGTAGACAGTCTAGGATTAGGGGCAGTGACACTAGGATCCTTAATAAGAGTAGCATTACCTAATTATGATACAAGTGCCAAGGATAGGATTGTAACTAAGGGCTATGTTATAGATCATATAGAGCGACAATATACAGGTAGTGGAGTAGTTACGACGTTCTCGGCGTTCTTGGCAAGGTATTAAGCTCAAACCACATGCCACATTAACTAACTTAATATGAGCTATGGATTATATATAGGTAGAGTAGTAGGCGTCGCGTCTAGTACAAACAGTAGACTTCAAGTTAGAATACTCCCACATATGGAGACCTTAGAGGCAGCAGATTGCCCTATATGGCCTTCGTTCTTCAGAGACGAGTTATATACAGGTAAAGAGAACGAGTTGGTGTGGTGTATATGTGATGATGAGTTCAACAACGGCTATGTACTAGGTCTAGCTAACTATGCAGCTTATAGCGAGGATGACTACAATACCCTAACAAGAGGTAGCACAACAATACCACTATCAATCCCCAAGGAGTCATTACAAGACAAGATATCAGATGTTACGGCCCAGTTATTAGGTGAACGAGTGGTGTTCACTGATATTAAGGTTACATATTGGGACTCTAATTGCATCCACTTCATTGAACGTAGTACTGGGGGTACAATCATAGCATACAGTTCAGGCTCAATCTTAATAATGAGACCCACGCAGTTCTACATACATATAGGTGGAGTATCTAATGGTACCTCCCTTAAGATAGACTCTACAGGAGTAAGTATGTCGGGCTCAGAGATTAAGTTACAAGCACCATATGTTGGCTTAGGTACAAACCCCTCTGCAGGAGTAGTAGTAACCAATGGTTCAACAGCCGAAGGTAGCTTTGTATCGTCATATGTAAAGGCATAAAATAAGATGGCAGAGTGGACAAATACAATAGGAGCAGCTAATAGTCTATCTAAGACAATAACGGAGGGTTGGAGTCAGGAAGCCTTTGGAGTACAAGGATCACGAATAGATGCCCCAGACATATCTAACATAGGAGTAACAGCAACTTCAGGATACAAGAGAGTAGCAGCTCAACTTAGAACGCTGGGGGACAATGCAAGTGGTATCTTTGAGGCTGATCAATATACAGATGTAGCAGATGCAGCTGCTAGCGCATCATTATCGTTCCTAGAATCTAAGATACAGAGAATCAAGGATGCCTGGAATACTAAGGATAATATAACCTTAGGGGCCTTAATGGGAGAGGTAGCTCCTTACGCTGTAAACTTCAAAGACGCAACCAAGACTCTATCCTCTAAACTTGAGAACTTACTTAACTATCTACTAGGAACTTCGGGAGATGATTGGTTAGGTAGCTTATCAGACTTAGGTACACAGGCTCTAAACTCTATAACAAGTGATCCCTCCCTAACATCTGCAGTATCCAATCTTAAGGCTGTACAAACATATGGTAGTGTATTGTCTACTATGGCTGAGATGGTCAATACAGCTCAGAATATAATGAAGGTAGTAGAGGCCTCTATACCTATGGTAACTATAACAGTCAACCTAGTAAGTGCTTGGGTAACTGGAGGAGCGTCTGCAGGCCTGGCGGGCAGTCAGTTAACAGAGTATCTGCAGCAACAAATGCAGAAGTTAGCAGCTATGACAATACAGCCTGTTAAGAAGTTAATCTTTGGGGTTAAGATACAGGTACCCTCATTACTAACGGGGGCACTTAAGACAATAAGTGTAAGAGAAGCCGTATTATCTAAATATAAAGACAACGACTGGTATAATATAATAGAAGGGTTGTTCAATGAGGACTTCTACCAGACTACTATAATGAGCTTAAACTATGAGAGTGCAATAGACAAAGCCCTCTCAGAGACATTAGGAACCTTAAACGACTTATCACAATTTAAGTATGGTGAGGAGAGTGGCTTAAACTCACAGATAGGAAGTATACTACGCAATAACCTAATGAGCAAAGTAGTACGTAATTATATGTATGGCTCTGATGGTGCGATAGCTAGAGCAAGAGGGGCTGCACACTTACCAGCCTTAGGATCTCTATCAACAACAGATATAGTAGGAATCAATAATAGAGGAAGTGATAGTACAACATCGAGAGGATCAATGTTGGATACAATCTTGAACTCAGACTTAGGAATCAACCCTATAGGCGATGAATTATCTATACAGTCTATATCTAAAAAGGAATATGACTATATAGTGTAAAGTGAGAGAGCAAATGGCAAAGTTAATAAGTAATTATGCAAATTATGCAACACATAAGTTCATAGTAGACCTCTTAGAACAAGATGGTGTAATATGCAACTCTGGAACTAAGACATATGACGAGCAAGGTACATATGAAGGAGGATCAGGGTTCAGACTCTCGTTCACAAAGTATAATAACAAGATAAAGGATTATCATACAATCCTTAAAGTCTTAACAGGAGAGCAGAGGGCTAACATAACCGAAGCTATACCTACAATAGACTACTTAGATAACACAAACACAAGCTTATTGTATACTTATAAGACAGATGAATCAACAGGCAGTAAGAGAGTAGATCCAACATCTATATATGCAGCACCTAAAGGGGTGAATAACGCACTAAGCTTAATAGACTCAGAGGATAAGTTCTTCATCAACAGAGCTATAATGGGTGAAGCTCCTGCTGAACACTTCTACAATACAACAGGTACGCCGTCAGAAGTTAATATACAAGTATCGCCGTGGCTAGGACAAGATTATATAGAGTATATATACAGAGGAATAACACCTAGTGTGTTCTATGTTGGAAGTACTAAGATAGAGCCTGCAACTATACAATGCGAGATCCAGTCTATAGATGTTGAAGAAACTGAATCAGACAATATCATACAGAATAGATATATACAGATACAAAAAGACACCCTTAGTGTTAAGGGTACAGTATCTGAAGTGGAATTACTCAACAAATTAGGGGTGATAGACGTTGATTATGATGAGGCAATAAACTATAAAGTATCTGGCGTCACGTTCATTACACACTCTGAAGATAACAATACACAATACTTAATTAAGCTCAGACCACAAGATGTATGCTTGCTAATACCTAACAGAGATAATGCAGCTATAGGTTACAAGTTGTTTGTGTTTAAGTATCAAGATAACTCAGAAGGCCAAGTTACTAATATCCTAACCTGGGGGCCTTATAAGATACCTAATCCAGACTATGATGCAAATAATTCAAGTAGTCCTGAATATATTGAGGTAAAAGATTGTATTAAGGATCTAAGAGATATACCTGCCGGAACAGTATACTATCTCAGGGATTATCCGGGCAATGCAGAGCCTATAACAGATACGGGAAACTTAGAAGCAATACCGGGAACCTTACTAGCTGAGGCCGAGATTATATGCACCAGTGATATAAGCAACACAGTTGAAAATATAGAATCTTACTGGGCACTTAAGGATGCCAAGTATAGGGCTTATATGTTCAGAGTATCAACAGCCACGTCCTCGGAGGCCATGCTAACAACAAGAGCAGATACCCCAATACCGGAATATCTAAGACGTACAGGGATTTATGATATTGTTAGAGGCTTTGTAACGGTAGAAAACATCTATGTTGCACAAGCCAGTGGATTGCTAGACGGTCTGTATGAAGAGCCTTACAAGAGGAGTATAGCAGGGGATATAAATACAGTAACTTCCTGGAAGTTCATCAATGATGCAATTGAGGCAGCCAAGAAGGGCGTCAGTATCCCTGTTGGCACTAGATACTACAAAGGTCACCTACTTAATAGAGGAACGTTCAACAACGCTCCACTAAGGCTAACATCTAGGGATTATGAGGACACTACTGTTGAAGTAGATGATAAAGTAATTAAAGGGGCTACTAGATTAGACAACGGCGAGATATATGAATACAAAGGTAAGCTAACTCTAGCATATGATAAGTTGGTAAATGCTTCAGGAACACTGTTCGATAAATATAAGGTAAACAACTTCACCAACTTCAATCTCAGGGCTTTAGAGAATGTTGTAACCTTAAATACTCTAAGAGATAATAGTATTGGGCAAGCCTCTACGACAAGCCTAATATACCCCTCTAAATTCAAGGAGGTGTTTGAGACTCAGGAGTCTAAACCTCAGCAATCTATATATCAATATATAGAGAACAGCCTCCAGGCTCTTAAGGATAATAACGATGGTACTTACACTTTAAATATAGATCTGACAGATACTCAAGGTGATAGTGTCTATGCTAGAATAACAAAGCAAGCCACACATACTACAATAACTGAAAATACGATGGTTCAAACTGGAGAGGATAAGGTTGGTCTGTTCACGTATGCACCTCATTATGAATCAAAAGAAGTTCAGAGGGTAATAGATGGCGAATCTATCAATGAAGCAGGCACAGCAGATCTAAGCAGAATCTACACTGAGTATAGTAAGAACGTAGCTGTTAAGTATACAGTAACCTTAGGGGATATATCAATAAATCAGGGAAACTCAGTTATTACAGAAGAGAGTACCAAGAGGAAGGAAGGAGTAGATATCTCAGATATTAAGATTAAGCTCCTATCACCTTATGAAGCATTGTCACCTAAGGGAACCACAGTAGCTATAAAGGACGAGCTATCTAATAATATAAGAGAAGTACCACAAGGTGCATATCTAGTATATCCTGATTATAGTGATAACTTGCCTAATACTCTAATCCTGATGTCTAGAGAGGATCTAGGCCTGGAAGAATATAAAGAAGATGGTACTAAAACACCTCAAAGATCCATGATAAGCTTGTTAGATGACAACTCTGTTATAAGCTTCAAGGTATCTAAGATCAGGAAGTATCAACCTTCTAAGATTAAGCAGGTATACCTTAAAACGCCGGATCAAACTATTACTCTAAGCTATCCTAAAGGATTATACTCAACATCTATAGGTAGAGTGTCTAAGATAATAACAGGCTTCAAAGAGGTAGATTATAAGGTAAATACTGCAGAGGGTAATGGAGGCTTCGATGTCCTCTATACAGACGGTGATGAAACTTATACTCTAGGATCCTTAGTAGAGGGAGACTATGCGTTAGGAGATTGCAGAAGGAAGTTCAGAGCAAGACTTAATGAATCTACAGGAGAATATACGCCTATAGAAAGTTATGCTATGACTACTGCACTCCAACCTGTAATGCTAGCGACTAATACAGTTAAAAATAGCGACACTGACTTTGAACCAGGATCTAGAGAACTTAAGGCTAAGAGGGATAATACTAAGGATATAATAGAGTCAAGTCAAAAGTCCAAAAAGATAAAGAACACTGACAACTCCTTAGAAGCTCTTATCAATCAAGTTCAGGATAACTTCATTGTAGATAATCTAGAAGAGTTAGATGAAGTAACCTTAAAAGATATACAGTCCACATCCTCTAAGAAGGTGAAAAGAAGAGCGCCGGAGGCAGCTAACGCCATAGATATGAGTAGGTCAGGACTAGTAGCTGTTACCTCAGCTGAATTTGATCCTGATAGTGGTTATACTATTCTAGGTCTAAGATTAAGAATCCCTACTTACTCAATAGTAATGGATGAGGTAGAGGTATCGACAGGTGCATTATATGACTGCTATATCTACTTCTTAAGTCCACTAGAGTTATCCTTAGACAATATAAAGCTATACGATCAAGACGACAAATCTATAGGGATAAGTATGAGTGAGCCTCTATGTGTAACGCCTATGTCTTGGCCATCTAACTACTTCAAGATTAATGTCAAGCATAATAGAGATAAGTCTATCACAAACGAGCTTGTAAATAAAAATGACGTAGCTACCCTTAAGAACAAGAAGATCATACCAGGTCTACCGAAGTTCCAGTCTAGAGCAGACTTAGAGAGAGCTGATGTAGGAGGCTTAAACTTCAGGCCTATAATCAATATGATATATGGTGAAGGCTCAAGCCTTAATAACAGTGTTAAGAGTATCTTAAGTAATACGTGCTACGATATCTTCAAGAACTTCAAGTTGTCGGGCTTAGAAGATCAAACAGGAACACAGAACCCTCTATTAATGAGCGAGTTCCCTGATCTAGTAGATGGTCTGGCACAAATGAGGCCTGTATTGAATGACCTAGTACAAGCAGGATTCGATATCCCTATAAACGACACAACCTACAAGATCAAAGCCTTAGATGTACAAGGATTGTTAGGTAGAATAGATACTAAGAGTCCTTATTATAGTACAGAGTATGAGGTAATTACAGATACATCTAGGAACAATGATAGCTGGAAGGATAAGGTTGGAAAAGAAGGATATGATGAGGCCTTCAGTGAAGAGCTTGCTAATAGAATTAAAAACATCACCTTCAGACCTAAAGAAAGAGCTACCAACATACTTAAAGAGAGACCGTCTCTCAAAGAGATGAGGGATGACATATCTAAAGCATTAGTGTCTTCAGGTAGCCTGACAAGAGAATTGTGTGAGAAGATAGACGGATACTTCGGTAATAACACTAAAGCGTTCTTAAGCCTCGGCAATCCAACTGCTATAGCCTTAGAGGGAGACAAGCAAATCCTGATGAGTGATGCCTTAATACAAGAGGCAAGCAAGCTAGATAATGCTATTGTAGACGTAATCTATGATATGATAACTCAGGCAAGACTTAAGGCAATAGGCGCAGACACAGTTCAGAAGAATCTCAAAGCAATCTATCTTGACTACTATACTGCAGATTCTGTTAATACAGTCTTCGACACCTCTGTAGACTATGAGACCTTAAATGATAGCGAAGGACTTAAGATAGACTTTGAACGTATAAAGAATGGTAGTCTTGCAGCGTTCAGTGCTCCTGAGTTATTGGATGCATTTAGAGAAGCCAAGCAATCACTTAAGACAAACAATCTAAATATTCTAGGTAAGTTTGGGGCAAGGTTAAGTTACACACTCGATCTAGTAGTTGGCATGTTCAGTGGTGATACTGAGAGTGCTTGGATTAGAAGACATATGTTAACCAGCGACGACACCACAGCTCTTAAAACCTTAACTGACATTGAATATAGAGAGCGACAACTCCTAATAGATGCTCTTAAGGTAATAATAAGGGAGAGAACCTTCGAGAGAGCCTTAACAATAACGACTAACACTAAGTACAGCCTACCTACAAGGGAACAAGTTAGAGCATACTTAGGATCCCGCAACTCCCAGAACTCAGAAGGCGTTAACTACTTCTACAATGTATTGGGTGAGAAGGAGGATCCTAATAACACAGGGGCAATTGCAGCTGATATTAAGTTAACCACAATTATACCAACTTATGATCCTAATACTAACACCTTAACACCTAATGACAGCACAGGGGTAGGTAAGGTAATACAAAGCAATGCTAAGGCCAATAGTTATGCTATAATACCTCTAACAATATATAGCACCTCTACAACAGATGCAACGGTAACAGTACTAGAGGCTATAGGTAGCTTCATTAAGAGCGCACTGGAAGGTACAGGTTCAGCCCCTTATTATGTCAAGTATGTTAAGGGAGACAAAGAACCTCAAGGTAGATCCAATAGTTTATACTATCGTAGATACTTAATGCTCAATAATCGCCTTAACACCTCTGAAGGTACTCTAGCTAGGCTTATGCCGTTTGTAAGAGATAATATCTACAATAAGAACATAGAGAACTACGCTAACAATCTTATAAGTAGCTATGATAAGTACATGAACGTAGTACCTGTGGCTAAGATGAACGAGTTGGCTTGGTTACCAGCACAAGATGCAACCAACACCAATGTTAAGCTACCTGGCAAGTTCTACTACAAGTCGGAGATGGAGGCCTTAAGAGCAGAGATATCTAATCAGTGTATCTTGACTTGTTCAAGATGTCTAGTTCAGAAGAGTTGTCCGTTCTACAGTGAGGATGAGGTAGTTAAGTTATATTGTACGCCTGCAGAGTATATTGACTTATATGTCAAGGACAACGAGCTTGACTTACTAGCTTATACCTCTGATACAGATGAGAGTGGATTGGTCACGTCATATCCTGATATTAGAACTGAGGACTCAGATGGTCAAACTCAGAGTATATCTGTTGAAGATCTCAAGAAGATCCATACCCCTTATAGAGATATAATGATCAAGACGTCCAATACCAACGAGGTTACATCTTATCAGGGCCAGAGCTTAGAAGATCTCAGAGAGGAGTTGAGAGAAGCAGAGGGCTTCAATGATGCCACAGACGGCGAGTCTATGGGATGGCTATTAGGTGCTCGATACGGTACAGTTCAGAAGAACAACATGGCTGCCTTGGCTAACAAGGATGATGACTTCAAGGAGTTTGGAGTAGGTGTTAAGGTCCCTGAGTATCAGTACTTATACGATGCTATCTATATCAAGGACACTGAGTCCTATGTCGACTACAGCGTATCAGATGAAGTCTATGATATAGCCTTTGAGAGTGGCCCTGTGAATAATAAGAAGAAGTATGTAGGCAAGGTTAAGATTAAGACTCCTCGGGCACTCAAGGCCTTCACCAACTCCAATCCTAATGATCACCTCTACTTAGTATCCGATGATAATACTGACGAGAGCGGTAATAGGATTGTACCAGTTATATACTTAGGTCAGCTTAAGGATATTAGATACAACTTCAACATGATTATGGATCCTAGTAAGAGTTGTATGACCGCTGCTGACCCTAATATCTATGCAGCTGATATTGCTCAGTGGTGTGCTAACTACTATAAGGGTCACTTAACCAAAGATCCTCTTAATAATGTAGATTCAGACCCCTCTAATCCAGCTAAGGACCCTGAAGTAGATAAGGACCAGTATTGGATGCCCACACTCAAGAAGAAGATATATCGCAGAGATACCACAACTAATGAGACTTTAGAGGAGTGGATAACTCTTGAAGGTAGACCTCGCGAGAGTACAGGGTACCAGGAGGCTGTTATGAGTACAGAGGGCTTGGATGAGGTAATGGTTGCTGCGGGTAAGCCTGCTGTACTTAATTACATTAACTTCTTACGCAAAGTATCATTTAGGATGTATGATGCTTCTAAGGTTGTATTTGACGATGCTGGCAATCTTAATGAGGAGCAGGCCTGGTGTATACCTTGGGTTAAGGGTATTAACTCTACAGGCACCAAGACTCTTAAGGACGGCTCTAGAATATCTTGGGATTCTCAGAAGGCTGCTTTAGCCTACATGAAGACCAATTTAAGGTTAGTTATTGTCAAGGATATCAGCCATAGTAGTTATATGTCCTGACACCGAATCGCTGTTTATACGCGCAATATGCGCTGCATTTAACGTAATTTAATGCCCTCTATAATGTGAGGGCTTTATTGTTTTTAGATAAGCTTTTAAGTTAAGGTTTATATCTACCTACCTGCGCTTAGAACTTTAAGGACTGTACCTACGCCGTGTAAGATTCTATCACCTAATTTAGGCTTACCTTCTTCAAGTGTAACTGGTGCCTCAATTTCTATATAACCTTCTAGTTCCTCATCTTCACCTGGATCTTTAATTTCTGTACCTCGTGCATCCATAATTTTTATTTCTCCTACTTTAGAGGATAGAGTTGTTTGCTCATAATTTATCAAGCTATTCTCAAAGGCGTTTTCTATTACCTTCTTTATATCCTCTCTCCCCTCTTTACTTATAATATAATTTACAGGATCTACTTTCTTTCCAAATAACTCTTCATATTTATAGAGTTCTTCTTTATATTTATAGGCCTCGAGAAGAGCACAATCTTCTCCTATAATTATAGCCTCTTTAACTTTTGGTTCTTCAGTGCCCGATTCTTCAGTACCAGATTGTGCTGTTTGCTGAGTATCAGCCTCAGCCTGCTGCTCTTTAGATTGCTCTTTAGGAGCTTGCTGTTTATCCTTAACAGGAACAGGTTTATCCTTAACAGGAACAGGGATCTCTGTTTTTATTGTAAGCACTAGATGGGCCGGGAGTTTATATACTTTTTTACCTATTGCAGGGCCATCCATTATTCTAAGGTCAACTATAGAGTTTTTGAGGCCTTTATTTAGACGCGATAGTCTTCCCCCTAGATTCCCTAAGTTTTGTTTTATAACCTCAAGATCATTCATATTGATGATGTCTTTTTTTCCTATATTCTTTGCACCGCCATTACCTATTTCTGTACCTTTCTGCTGTGTCTGTGTTTGTTGAGTGGGTTTTGCAGTGCTGACCTGTGTTTGTTGGGCCTTAGGTTGATTAGGCTGTGCAGTTTGCTGAGTCTGTTGCTTTGCTTGTGTCGTTTGTTGAGCTTTTAAGACACTTGCATTATAGGCAGCTTTGGCATCCTTATTAGCTACATTCCTAAGTACAGCTGCATCCGTATCCATTTTGATTTGATTAGTGCCTGCTCTATATAACAGAGAGTTATATGTTCTAAGTGTGAACTGCTGTTGTTGTCTTGGAGTAGTTAAGTTAAGAGGTTGATAGTACCTCTTCGACGACTGCTGAGCAATACTCCATAATACATTCTTGAACGCTTGATCTATATTTTTAGCCACACCAGCTTCTACTATTCTTGAGTTCATAATTACCGCCTTATATATAATAAGTGGGGTTCACACAACTTAATATTACATGAACATACAAGATATTTGGACTAAGATTAAGAACTTCTTCAAGAAGGGTTGGACTTTGCTTATCATACCTATTGGAGCTCTCATAATTAGACTTCTGTTTGGGTCTTCTAAGGACAAGTTAGAGGGGGAGATTAAGGAGCAGAGTAAGCAGATTAAGGATTTGGGGAGTGATATTGAGGACGCAACCAAGTCTGTAGAGGATAAGGAGAGTGAGGTCCTTAATAAGATCGAAGAGGTAGAGAGTATAAGTAAGCCTACTGAGGGGGATCTTATCAAGAAGATTCTGCCAGGAGAACACAGCAATGATTAAGAGATTAACCATAATTATATTATCCCTTCTAATGTGTGTAGGGGCTGTATGCGCAGAGGATACAGTATATACAGTTGAGACCTCTAAGGGTATCTATGATGTTGTAGTCCCTGAGGGTATGACTGATAAGGATGTGCTGTTAGAGATTGCTAAGGCTTATTATGAGCTGGACTTTAAGTATGATGAACTTGATAAGTCCTCTAAGGAGTTAGCTAACGAGGTTAAGAGTTATGTTGCAGAGAACCAAGCACTTAGAGATAAGTATAGTAGTTTAGATTCTAAGTACCAAGCTCTTATTGCTAACTACAAGAAGTATACTAAGCCTAAGTCTATTGTAGGATTATTAGGAGCTGACCTGAACTTTGTAGGCACCCTACCTCAACAAGTATCTATGTCTTTAGGGGCAGTCTTATTAGGCAAGGTTGGTATTTATGCTAAGTTAGGCATTGATGTAACTAAGACACAGTCCTTCATATATGGTGCTGGAGCCTTCCTACAATTTTAATTATGTGGAGGATATTACTCCTCCACTAACGTATATGTGCCTTTATCTACTGTATATACAACCACACCTGGATTGACAGATTTAGCTGCCTGTATACTCTCAGGGCGATGACTGATGAAGATTAGTTGCTGGAAGCAATTAAGACTAGCTACAAACTTATATATAATTTCAGCATTGTTAGCAGTGCAACTTGCATCTACTTCATCTAACATTATACAAGTTAGGCCATATAGTCTTGCAAGGGATGTCTTGTAAGCTAAGCTTAATACTGCCTTCTGAGCTCCTGAAGCCATTGCTACAGGTAACCACTCATCATTGCTACTCTCAGCTGTATACAGGAACGTTACCCCTGATCTCTGCATTTGCAACTTAACCTTCATATATGGGAAGATCTTTTGAACAATCTCATTTATATAATTCTCTAGTCTCTGAGTTGCTTGTAGTACTAGGAACGATGGGAACGAGCTTTCGAAGATTGTAGAGGCTGATTTGGATAAGCTTATTTCCAATAATAGATTATTGATTTCTGCCGTTAACTTATTAAGCTTCTCTTCACACTGCGCCTTCTCTTTTAAGACGATCTCATTATTCTTTCTACGTTCTACGTTTCTAATCTTCTCTTCTTGTGCTTTTTGAATCTTCTCCTTTAGTTGATCCAGCTCAGCTACAAGTTCATCTTTCTCTTTAATTATAGGTGCTATTTTAGCATACCTCTGCAACTCTTCCAGAGTACTACTTTCCCTGTTCCTTAATTCATTTAAGTATTTCTTTCTCTCTGCGCTTAATTCCCTATTACTTTCAAGTCTCTTCTTATTATACTCAACTTCAGCTAAGCTATTTTTATATAACTGCACTTTATTGCGTTGTTGAGTTATTGCTGCATTTAGTTCTTTTTCTTTAGTATTATTTCTATCATAATGTAGGTCTTCCAAGCTCTGCTTAGACTTTTCTATTTGATCTTCAACAGCTTTTAGTTTAGCATTTAGGTTATCTATATGTTCTTGTGTTATTGCCTGCCCACACGCATGGCAGACACCTTTACTGCTTATTTTAATCTGCTTAGTTAACTCACTCTTTTGATACTCTTCAACCTTTATAGTTTGAGTTATCTCTTCTGCTTTATCTCTTAGGAGTTTATATTCACTTTGATGTGTTTTAAGTTCCTCTTGCAGCCTACCTAGTTCATTTATTAGGTCTTCTTCACTTGCCTCATTTAGCTCTTCGTTCTTTATTTCTAGCAGTTGGAGGATCTGTTTTTCTTCTATCTCTTCTTTTTCTATACTTTGCTCTGTATTCTTAATATTAGATCTTATCTCATTTAAGGATCTATTTATATTATCTTCAGATACTCCCTTTATATCCTCTAACTTCCTGAGATTGTTATTTATTTCGTCTACTTTATTACTCCACTGAGCTATCATTGTTGGTGGTATTTCTCTTGCAAGTCTCTGAGTCTCAAAGGTGTGGGTTTTTAGCTCATCTAAGATTGCACCTTTTTCTACTTTTTCAATCTTCTTCAACTCTTGTTCCTGATTTAACTTATCTACTATATCAGTGAACTCAAACTTTAAGAGCTTCTTTAACATAGCTGCTCTTTCAGATGGTTTGGCATCTATAATATCTTTGTTAGAGTCTTGGAACATGAAGAGCAGAGCCTCTACATAAGATAACTCATTTTCTTTAATGAACTGATTGTGATCACTATTAAGATAAGTCACTCCTTTGTAGATAGTCTTCCTCTTAGTAGGCTGCATTATACCTTTCTTCTGATTACCTAATAACTCTGCCTCACAATATAGTGGGGATCCTTTAAGGGTTGCCTCTAAGTATAGATAGGCTGTATCACAACCTGTTTTAACATAGTCTCTGTAACTCTCCCCTTTTCTATAGCCCGTTAACAGGAAGGCAATAGCATAGAGCAGAGAGGATTTACCCGAACCATTTTGACCGCATATGGCCATAACTTCGTTATCTTCGAAGTCTATGTCTAGTTCATCTATGGACATGAAGTTCTGCATGTGTAAGCGTTTCAGGATCAACATAATTATAGTATAACCTTCTCTTCTTCGCTTTGCCCGTTTTTACCTGCAACTATTTTAACTGCTTCTGCCATATCTATGTTGAGTTGATATCTCAAGAAGATTGCTTCATATAACTTCTTCGTAGCTTGTATATCAACTAAGGCATTATGAGCATCCACCAACTCTTCCCCGAAGATTGCCTCATATATATCTGTTAGCTTGAAGCTCTTAATACTGCCCCTCTTACACATGAAGTATAGAGCGTATAATCTCATTACATCAATATCTGGGAAGTAGAAGTATCTCTTGAAGTTAGAGCCATTTAGGTCTAGTAGATCTCTCACAAAGTCCATATCGAACTGAGAGTTATAACCAACAAAGTATGCACGCCTAATCCTATTGCTACCTTCAATCTTCAGAGTATTATCTAATAGAGTCCTGAACTCCTTAACTACCCCGCCTACTTCAGGGTACTGCATTATTATATCTTGTGTTAGACCTGTCTTCTCAGATGCTATTTCAGAGATTGTGTCGTTCTTATAAGGTCTAATTTTATAATCAAAGGTGACTTCCTCTTTACCTACAACTTTAATGATTCCTGATAGCTGTATAATTGAACATGTCTTATAGTCTAATCCTGTTGTCTCTACATCCAAGAATACAAGTGGGGCATCGTTTGCCATATTTTTCTAAGCTCCTTATTTACATTTATATATTACCTTATTTTTGCAAGTTAGTCAAGCCCCTCCCAAACTAATTTATCCATGATGGAGACGATTTTAAGATTTGTTGCTTGCTTGCGTAGATTGTTTGAGCCCTTAACTTGGCGTTGGTTTCAGCCTAAGGATTGGGAGAAGTTACCTGATTTGGATAAGTGGGAAGACGTTAGAGACTTGTCACCTTCGGCATTTTCAAGGCTGATTAACGGATTTAAGTATACATATAATTGGGATAAGCTTAGGGGATTATTAGACAATAGTCAACCTCTTGATAAGCCTCAATTCTTCTTCAAGGACTTAACAACTGATAGAGACTGTGACAACTGGGCTCGTATATGGTCCTCTTATTATACCTATCATAACATCCCCGTGCAGGAGTGGATTGTAACCAACACTAAGCACCCATTTACTCAGTCACACTTTGTAGCCGTAGCTAACGAGGGGGATGGTTGGAGACTTCTCAACTATGTTAGGTATGATAAGACTCACATAAGTCCTGAGTGTGCAATTGCTGACATCAAGACGTGGAACAGCGGTAATTATGCAGATGATATAAGGTTACAGTGCTTGTATAAGGACTACAGTGAACCTAATTCTGAAGAGGATAGGGCATAATATAAGGAGGACCTTTAAGCCCTCCTATTATTTTTGATTTCACTTAACTTAACATTCAATTGTATAGTCGTATTTAGCTTCGATACCATACTTCTTTTTAAGATCCTTCATCAGGGTACTTAGAGACCCATCGTAAGCATCATCCAATTCGTCTACACTGCCTAAGTCTCTATCTAAGTCTATGTCATCATAATCATTGTTAACTTCGACGTAGACACTCGTCTCAGAGGTGAACTCAAAGACTCTGTATCTGCCTTCCAACCTTCCCCAATCATCTGCCATGTTTGTTTCCATTTCAGGATCACCATAAGCCCACTCTAGGACATCGAAGGTAACAGCCTCTCCTTTTGTATCTGAGTTTTCATCTCTCTTATCCCAGTAATGAGGGATATCACCCCAGCGATTCTCTACACTGTCTAAGTCTTCTTCAGAGATAGACCTAGCTGGCACCATAATCTTAGTGTGGATAGTTACAGGATAGTCGTTATCAATCCTTTCATTATATCTCTTCTTAGACTCATTAAGATTTTTAGATGTTGAGTACTTTGTGCTATGATAATCTTTGAAGCTCATTGTCATTTTTAATTCTCTCCTCTAGTTGTCTTTTTCAGATAGCTTTAATTTCAAGATATCTATTTTATGGTAGAGATCACTTATCAATCCTAATGCCATGTCCTGTACAGATGGCTGTTTCATTAGATTCGTATATGATGTGCTGCTTATATTTCCATCTTTATAAGCTAATTTGATATATTTAACTAAGTCAGCCTGTAAGCTTCTTCTTTCGGTCTCTAAGGCTCTTAATTTATAACTCTCATATGATTCCGGCATTTTTATAACTCCTCATTATATATAATAAGTTGCTTTCCTACCCTATGCTTCACAGAGGCCTGATGGTGATGCAGGGCAACGTCTACCTCGCTGATATGGCTTACCACAATAGATGCACTTGCCATCTCCATGGCCATGCACATGCACATGCATTCCTGTAGGGTTGAGCCCACAACTATAGCCATAACTTGTTGAACCACACCAGACACAATGATCCGGATCACCTTCTTCCATATGATAGTGATTAGGACTTAAGCCACAACCATATCCATGTGCCACTCTACCACAATATCTACATTCATTTCTTCTTTCCATAATTCTAAGTCCTCCTGGTATGTATATATTATAACCTCTCATTGCTGAGAGGTCAATCGCTTTGCTATATTTTTTTTAAGGAGGGATTAGTCAATTCTTATAGTGAAGTCACCCCACTTAACACCGTTCTTCTCACTTCTTACAGGATCAATCATATACATAGTCTGAGCTTCATTGATATAATCATTCAGTGTTTTGAGCCCGAGTAACTTCTCTGCTTCATCTCCAGAGATTTCTTCACCTTTATAGTAGTAGTGGATAATTTCATCAGCACTTTCTTTTAAGTCTTTAGTTGCCTTTTCTTCTTTTTTAGTAGATATGTCTTCAGCTTCTGGTTCTTTCTTAGCCTCTTTTTCATAACCATATTCTACTTCAGGCAAGTCAGGTTCCTTGACTTTTTCACCTTCACTCTTTTCTAGGTCCTCAATATGAGGCGTATCTTTTGATTTTTTGTCATCAATATCTACTACCATTTCAAGTGTAGAGGAGATATCATTATAGATTTTCTCAGCCTCATCTGTCTTAAGTTGTACATAGTTCTTTAAGACATCACAGATAGTCTTATCTTCATATCCGTCTTTTATCATATAAGCTACCGCATCATCTATGGATTCTGCCAGACTTGATCCTTTAGACTCAAAGTCAAGATGACCTAGTAGATTGTCTAGCTGATCATCTTTAAGATTGTCTAGGTCTAGATCTTTTGTCTGAGTTTCATCTTTTATAAGGTTCTTTTTATCTTCATCAGTGATAGCTTTGTCAAGATCTTCGTCTTTAACGTTGCTGAGATCTATATCTTCACTTCCTAATTTCTTTTTTACAATTTCTTCTTTGGAGTTCCTGATATTACTTTCCATGATTATTCCTCACGATAATTTAACCACAATATAATAGTAGCTACTTAATTAGTGTTTATGCTTCAATATAATTTAACCTTCACAGGTTCAGGGTTTCAATTAAGCTGTAATTTTTTTCGAGGTTGGGATTCATAGTTGCATCTACCAATTTTAGGCACTTCTGATATTGGACCTCTTGTTCCTCAGTTAAGGTTTTCATTCCTGATATAATTTTAATAGCAGCTTTTTGCCCAATTCCTTTTACTCCCGATATATTATCCGAACTATCCCCTACTAGTGCTTTATACTTAACTACATCATACCAAGGAGGCACTATATTATTCTTCTTAACAGGATCATATTGAGTGTTAGCATAACCTTTTTGTACGATTTGTAAGAGGTCCTTGTCTCTGGATATTATGACTATATTACTCTGAGGATCCTTCTTCCTCAGGTATTTACATAATACAAACAGAGCATCATCACCCTCACATTGAGGTATATTTATAGATTTAATTCCAAAGTCTTCGTATAGTACCTTACATTTCTCAATAACAGTGAAGTCAAACTTAGAGGGGTCTCTAGTAGCCTTGTAATTTGAGTCTATTTGTTTTCTGAATGTAGTGCCCCCTCTAGTGTCCCAGCATACGTAGAAGTTGCCGTCATACTTTTGCTTAAGTTTACCTAGCATCTTAGATAGAACACTATACGTCCTCTCTAAGGCACTATCTATTCCAGGTACTGGTGTTGAGTAAGCTATACATGTTAGGTTGTTTCCGTCTATACATATATTATCCATTTTTAGATTCCTTGCTACTTGCCTTGCTACTTCCCTCAGGCTCCATATCTATAATGTAGGCATTGTCAATACCTCTAATATTTAAGATGGCATTACCTTCGCTATCATCCTTTTCAAGGTAGTCTAGACTCATCTCTTTAAGGCTATCTGTTATACCTGAGATGTAGCCCTTATTATACTCCTTGCTCATACCAGATCTATTATTGGCGTGTTTGGTATATAGCTCTTCTATATTACTTAGCGATTTAGGTTTATGTCCGTCTTCTTCAAAGGAGAAGTATTGTGGGTCATATTCGCTTAGGTCTAGTAAGTCATTATCTGAGTCTCCTGCAAACAACCAGTAGTATAAGTAAGTTAGACATTTAGACACAAACTCACCCCATATAGGTAGTAGAGTTATATTCATCACGAAGATTATAAGCATTAGGTTTAGAGATTTATATTCTAGATAACCTGGTATCAAGAACATAATGAGTGCTGTTAACGCCATTGCACTCACAAGTCGAGCTAATTCCTTAATTAATAACACAAGCCCTATTTTTATATATTTTAAGATTTTTTGCATTGTTTGATTCTCCTTCACATGTACATTCCTTCGAACCTATCAGCACACTCTTTGCCGCATGTTTCCTCTAGGTATTTTCTCACATACCTCTTGGATTCTATATATTCAGAGGTTAAGTTTTCTGTAGATTCATTGTCGTTTCCGCCCTGTATGTATGAGTCACCTAGTAGATAATTTAGTATACCTTCTTTAGTGGTTAGCTTGTCCAAGAAGGTCATTAATTCCTCGAAGTGCATTTTATCAGTCCATAATGATTGATGATCAATCTCGAAGGGCTCAAAGGAGGGATCTACCATGCAAGCGGAGTCTTCATATAGTTGGTTATAATCTGTATATATATATCGAAGCACCACTTATTATTTTCTTCCTTTCTATCAAGATCATTACACCCAACACATATCTCTTTTAAGGCACAACCCAATGAGGTTAGGACATTACCCACTTTGTCATTTAAGTTCTCAAGTTCAAGATATTTAGGATCTTCCCAATGACCATCGCCATCTCTGAGATATAATAACTTTATGTTTGTTATTTTTAAGATTTCTTGCATTTGGAGATACATGAAGTTGACTTTGTCTTCAAAGCTATAATATCTTTCGAACTCCCAGCCGAAGTTTTTGTTAACGCCCTTTTTACTTATCGGGAGTATCATAGAGTATTCTTTGAAGTTATGATCATTTTCAATACATTTGAAGTAGGCGCAGAGACTCCCATATTTTTCTCCTAGATAAGACTTGAAGGACTTGTAATCGGAGTTATCTATATTACTTTTCTTGTACACAATGAAGCTAGAACTCGAACTATTACTTACAAAGCCATTTCTTATTTTCATTTTTTATTCCCTCTCCTTATGAGTGCACTTCTTATATTCCTAGAGCTTTCTAACTCTAGATATTCTTTCTTCCTGAACTTTTGTTAGTATATGCTCATTACTATACTCCCATAAGTACCTGAGAGTTTTATTTTCTACTGTAGAGGATATCTTTAAGCTTATGCAGACTATTCGTTTCGGTTAGCTTCATTATTAGGCTTCTCCCAGTAGTATTTGCAGCCCTTATCAGTAATCTCGTCTGGATTATCCCACAAGAAGAAGGAGTGATATTTTAACCCAAGTCTCTCCGCTTCTTCAGTATGTTTTTTAGTCCAGTATCTTTTGCAGGTATCTCTCACAGGACATACTTTTTTAGTAGTCTCGCCATTGCAGAACGTCATATCGAAGTCCCAATCATGCATTTTTAATTTCCCCCGAAGTTAGCGCAGATCTGTCTTATAATCTCTTTTGTTACCTTCTCAGGTGTCTGAGTTGCATCTACCACGCATCTCTTTTTAGTATTACTCCAGTTACTATCATCCTCAAAGTAACCTTTATATATATTATAAGCGGCTTCTAGTGTTTTTCTATTCTCAAAGACCTCTTTAGTCTCACCTCTTTTATCTATTCTTTTAAGGGATTCTTCAACAGGAATATCTAAGAGGATGCTAAGATCAGGATCTCTGAACCCACTATTTGCTTCCATAATGTCTTCTTGTTTTAAGCGAGCGGATTCTTCAGATTCTCCCATTTTTGCAATGCCTTGATATGCTAGCGACGATAACTTATATCTATCACATATAACCCAAGTACCCCTGTTTAACAGAGATTTGATCCTCCTAATATGCTGGGCTCTGTCTAAGGTGTAGAGGATACTATAGAGGATTTGTTTGTCTGATACATCATACTTTTTATATAGGAGCTCTATGAGGGTTGCAATTTCCATATCTTCCTCTTTTAAGGCTAGGCTATCCATTGCTTCTTTTAATTCATACCCTCTTTGCATTAGTCTTAGAACTCTACCATACTTACTCTCAGTCGTAGGTTCGGCTGTTACTTCTACAGGGATTTCTATATCCTTTAAGTAAGCGGCTAAGGCCTTTGCTTGTGTTGTTCCCCCTGCTCCATCTATATGCTCTAACACTATAAACATTTCTTTAACTCCTTATAATACATAGACGTTGTCTTCCTCATCAAAGTAGTTTTCTACTACCATATCCATGCCCTCATAGAATATAGTATCATCTCTATATTGCACTCTGACTTCTATGTCCCCATACTTCTTTTTAGCCTCTTCTAAGGATTTAATTAACTCAGAGATTTTCGTTCTGTGGCTCAGAGAGTAGCACTCCTTTGAACAGTAGAACTTACCGTCTTCTTCTGCTATATAATTTCCTGTGTAGTAGCAGTATTTAGGATTCTCACTTCTGAACTCTTGCACATCGATGTCTTCATGACACCAGGTACACTTTTTAACCATCTTAGTAACTACTACATTATCATTTGTTGTATTTGCCATATTCATTCTTCTTAGAGGGTATAAGTTCCATCTTCCTCATCGTAATAGTTGTTAATATTATCGTCTTTACGACTGAACCCAGACTCATCAATATACTGTATTCTAACTTCTACGTCACCGTGTTCTTCTTTTGCATCTTCTAATATTTCAATTAACTTAGATAATCTCATTTCGTTATCTCCTTACAATTATATAATACTATATTATATGATCTTTGTCAAGCCCTGTTTCACTTATTCTTTGCAACGAACCCCAATAGTACATCTTTAGATACTTCACTCTTCCACTTAGGGCTATAACCTACAAACTCCATAAACTGTAATATATTGTGGGAGAAGCCTCGAGGATAACCTTCATTTCCATATCTTTCTTCGTATTGAGGGGTATTGAATTTAGCAGCAACAATATGATTTTTCATAAAGAGTTCTACAATAGAGGGATCTACTTTCTTAATTTCAGGTATATATAATTCTGCTATCTTGTGATAAGCATCATAGGTTACCCTACCCCCAAAGTACTTTATTAGATATTCAAAGCTGTCTTTTAAGCCTACGTAAAATCTGCTGATATACTTGCCATCTTCTCTTCTTAACTCTTCTTTTTCTAAGTGATCCATTGCTCTGTTATATACTCTTGTAATTGCCTCTACATTAACCATATTTTAATGATCCTCCTCTTAATTGTATTTTAATTATAATCTCTTCTTGCCTTTATGTCACCTTATTATGTATATGTTATAATAATTTTAAGCATAATTAACAGGAAGATTTCTCTCTCCTATAATTACAATAATCCTATTGTATAACTTTTGTTGAGCCTCTTTTCACTTATTTTTTTTTTCTAAGGGTATATTGTAGAGCAGGATACCCCTTTGCTGTTAATTTCAAGTTATGAGGATTGTCATCCATTAACTTAATGACCGCAGGAGTCCTCCCTAAGTAAAGGCCATCTAATTCTACCTCAGCCACGGGCACAGAGTTAACCACAATAGTTTCATTTTCTCCTGCTTTAATTTGTGGTATAATTCGTTCATTTGTATATGTGCAACTTACTAGGCTCAGCAGAGTTACTAAGCATATAACCAAGATTAATCCTTTTATAATTTTGCTCATTTTCAAGTCTTCTCCTTTATTTTTTTTTGCAACAAGTCTTAAGACCCTTACAATACGTAGATGTTTTCTTCCTCGTCGTAGTAATCTTTTATTAACATATCCTTACCATCGTAATCCATAGTATCATCTCTATATTGTACTCTGACTTCTATGTTTCCGTGTTCCTTCTTAGCTTCTTCTAGAGATCTGATTAACTCAGAGATTTTCATTCCGCGATTTAGAGAATGCCCTTCCTTTGAACAGTAGAACCTACCATTTTCCTCTGCCATATCTATAATAGAATTTATAGCAGATGAGTCAGCATCTTTAATGTTAGGTAACTGTAATTTAGTCATTCTATGTTTTTTATCATAAGTTACATTTCCTCCAAATTGCTCTATTAAGTATTCAAAGCTGCTCTTAAGACCTTCATAGAATCTACTAAGATACTCGCCATCTTCCTTTTTAAGTAATTCATCCTCTAAATGATTTTGAGCTTTATTATACAGTCTGATAATCTCTTCTACATTACCCATAATTTATATCTTTGAACCTCCTCTTAATTATGATATAATTATACCTCACTACTATTTTTATGTCAAGCCCTTATTTGTAATTTTGGTCCATAATTAATGGGGAGATTTCTCTCCCCTTTTTTCTCATATTTGTGGTTAACACAATCAAACATTGTGGACATATATCTCTTTTCATCAGATACCAAGTACACTTTAGTAACCTGTAGGAGGCAATTTCATTTAATCAGAGAGTATATACTCCGTCTGTTTTATCAAAGTAACCCCCGACATCAGAGTCCTTTCCGTAGTAACATCCCCCATCATCTCTGTACTGTATAGCAACTTCCACATTGCCATACTCTTTTTTTGCTTCTTCAAGAATTTCTATCAAATCAGATATACGCATTTTGATTCTCCTTGTATTTATATATATATTATACCAGAAAAGTGTACTATCTGCAACTGTTGTAGGTAATTTTTTTCATCTATTTTGAATTATTAACTAACATCAATCCTTCATTTTTTACTTTAGGATCAATGAAGACACCTCTTACAGCTATTGAATTTGTTCTACTTGTCTGCTCAGCGCTCCCTCGCATTGCTACACAACTATGAGTCATATCTCTGAAGTATACCATAACTCCTAGTGGCTCGAGCACTTCCATCATAGCATCTGCTATATTATTCATCCAGCCCTCTTGAAGATTTAATCTTCTTCCATACATTTTAACCATTCTAACAATCTTAGAGAGGCCAACTACCTTTTTATCAGGTATATAGAGGACAAAGATTTCTCCGTGCATAGGAGCGAGATGATGTATGCAATTTGACCAAGCTTCTGTAGATACCATTACTATACCGTTCTGATATAGAGATGCTGTTTTTTCTTCATTGAACTTTTCAGGGTCGTCTGCCATATTAGGGGTATCTAAGGGGAAGCACTTTTCCAAATAAGATTTCGGATCTGTTCTATAGCCCTCTGTCATTTCAGTCCAGAGTTTACACCAACGATGAGGTGATTCCTTGAGATTATCATCTAATTCAACTGAATCATCTAATCCCAACATTTTGTGGATTAAGTGATTAACCATCTTCTCATCTTTTTCATTGAATATATTTTTTGTAACTACTTCTTTTTCTGTTATTTTATAATTTCTTTCCATTTTCTTATGTTATCTCCTTTTTCATCATACATATATGTTGTCTTTATCCCAAATTATCTTATGTATTTGTATAGACAACCTCGTATTATATTCAGGATGTTTAATAATCCAATCTGCTACTTCTGCGAACTCCACAGTACCCCAAGCAGGAGATAGATATACTTGTGCTTTAAGATCCTTATGATTTTTAAGTACCTTTTCAACCTCCTCAAAGTCCTCCTTAGCTACTACAAACTTTAGAGCGTCTGTTTTTTCATAGAGGGCCAAGTTAGATTCCAACATCTTCTTATTAGTATCTTCACCGAACGCCACAGGACATTTCCAATCACCTATAACAATTACTTTAGGGTATTTATCCTTAATCCATTTTATATCCTGAGAGCCATTAGTTTCAATAGATACCTCATAACCTTCTTTTGTAAGCTGAGCCAGGAAGATATCCAGGAAGTCCTTTTGAAGTAAGGGTTCTCCTCCTGTTATAGCTACCCTCTTGCAGGGGTATTTATGTACCTTCTTCATGAGGTCTTTAAGGGTTACTTCTTCCGATAAGTCTGATTTGGTGAAGCTATACTCACTGTCGCAATGACATTCCGGGTATTTAGAGCTTTGACAACGTAAGTTGCATCCTAAGAACCTAACGAAGATTACAGGTAATCCTTGCCTCACTGATTCTCCTTCTAAGCTTATGAAGCAATCTTGTGCAAGCCAAGCAGTGGTCTTACTCATTATAGATCCTCCCTGTATGTAGCCATGTTATGTTCTGTCTCCCATACAGATACTCTACTTACCTTAATAGTATTTAGATTATTGTCTTTGAGACTTTGAATTAACTCATTATAGAACCTTCTTGCCATATACTCGGCTGTTGGGTTTTCTTCACATACAAACACTTTCTTACAATTAGCCACAATAGGTTCTACCAGTGGATCCTCTTTATGTAGGAAGCAACTGTGATCATACTTGCTTTCAATAGTACTATTGATGATTTCTTTGATTTTTTTGAAGTCACACACCATGTTATCAGAGTTAAGATCTATAGATTGAACTTCTACTTCTACTCTGTATGAGTGCCCATGTAGGTTTTTGAAGCAAGCTTCTGAATAAGCACTTCAAAGTCTATGTGCTGCTTCAAACGTGATTTGAGTTGTTAGTGTATACAATTTAATTCTCCTTTAGCTGTTTTTTTGAGGTGGAATACCGAAGTTAAAACACCACCTATATTATAAGGGAGACCTTACTATCTCCCCTATATATATATTAATATAACTTAATATTAGTTCACCATTAATCAACCTTGAATGGATTGAATCCTTCTCTGTCAATGACATCCTTACCTGTCTTTTTAATGAACCAAGGTATGATATTGACTAGGATAGGCTGCATTACAAGCTCCACGAGCAATTTAACTCCCCACTGAGTAAGGGCCATAGCCAGAACCGTATTCATAGGCATATTACCTGTGAACGCAATAAGGTTGAAGATGAAGGCATCTACTAATACTGCTGGAATTGAGGATCCAAATGTTCTGAAGAAGATATGCCATTTATTTTTGGTGTCACCGCCCTTATCGACATAACTAGCCTTCATCTTAGATACAATATAACTATTGAGGAATGATGATACTAGGAATGCAAGTTGCGATGCTATTACCACTCTAATAGACTGGCCTAATACTGTATTATACGCATTTGAATCAATATATTCAGGGCTAGGCCAAATGCATATAAGAGCAAACATACAAGACATAAAGATATTTGCTGCAGAGGATAGCCAAGTCCATCGTTTAGCTGAGCTATATCCTAGGCAGTTAGTATTGAGGTCATCTAAGATACAATAGAATGGTACCAACAGGCTTGCTCCTGCCACAGTAAGACCAAATGGTAACTTAATTACTTTACCTGCAATTACGTTAGATACAATACTAATAACCACAAAGGCAATACATAGCGATAATTCTATAAACTTAACATCTGAAGATTTTGTTGTTTTAGTTTCGTTCATTTTCAGACTCCCTTATATTCTTTATATTTTAATTCTGCATATTCCCTTGGAACATCAAATTGACTTAGAATATCCTCAACGGTATAATTTGCACCTTTAACGAGAGCTCTCAATTTATCCTGGCAAGTTGCACATAAATAAGAACCTTCTGTTTTAGGGTCGTTTTCCCCTTCTTTAGCGTCATAATGTGTAGCCCCGCTATAACAAGACCATGTATTTTTGAAGTCAGCCTTAGTCATACCATTTGCAATACCAAACTCTGCTACCTGTGCCTTTGTCTTATTAGCAAGAGGAGTATAGATATATACAAGTCCAGCAGTTGCATATTGAATCATTTTATTATATGCATTCGCAAAGTCCTGAGAACAATCAGGGTATACGGGAGCAGAGTTACCTACTGAATCCTTCATAACATCATCTGCATGTATACCTTGAACAATAACAAATTTCTGATTATTGAATAATTGTAATCCAATTGAAGCAGCTACGTTAAGGAGTAGAGGGTTTCTAGCAGGGATATATTCTGGACTGATAGGGGCTTCTCCTTTAGATAACTTTTCTTCTATAAGTTCTGAGTAGCCTTTACTTTCGATTTCTTTTGAGGATCCTTTTATATAAGAGGAGTAATCTTTATTATACTTAAAGATATCAGAGAGATCCATTTCAAATCTTTCGACGCCAAGCTGTTCACATTCTTTCTTAGCATGCTGTAATTCAATAGACCCTTTTTGGCCGTAATGGATAGATAGAGCCTTAACATTATCAGCTCCTAAATTCTTAACCGCATGCCATAATACTGTAGCGGAGTCCATGCCTCCTGATACTAAGCAAACGGCCTTCTTAACAATCCCAAAAGGATTATCCACTGTACTGGAGCGATCATCGTATTTGATAATCTTATCAATTTTCTCCATATTATTAATTCCTTTGGGTAAGTTTTAATTCGCCGCAAAGGAATAACATTCCATATAAGCGGGATTTGTTTGATTTAACGCGCTAAAGCTTCCCAAAAAACGCGATGATATATATATAATATAAGGGACTACCTAAGTAGTCTTCCTTTATTTTGCTATTAATTCATCAATATATTTTTTACAATATTCAACTCTTTCTCGCACAGATCCATGAGGTTCAATTACTTTATTTTCAAGCCCCCACTTCTTAATAGTCTTTTCCATTTCCAGATCAGTATTCTTAATATAATCTTTATCTGTAATTCTTACCCCATCTTCCACTAACTCGAAGTCACCAGGTCTAAGATATATAATGAGATCGATTAGTTCCTGGGCATTTTTTCTAGATTCATCTTCCACATATTTAAGTACATTGGATTCAATATCGCTCTGGCCCCTATCCTTATAATACTGAGTATAAGACCAAGAATCTACACTCGAGCGATCTAATAGATAATATCCTGGAGTTAAGAGATATCTGGTTTGTAGATGCAATAGAGACAACTGCAATGCTGCATTACCTGACCTGAAGTCCATACCATATTGGTTTTTAAGATATCTAACACTTTCATTCTGTACCTCAAATTCAGGATATTCTTTTGCTAGAGCATTCATAAGCGTTGTTTTACCTGAACACGCCGCGCCTGTTAAGGATATATGTATATTTTTCATTTTCAAGACCCCTTATATATTTAATATAACAATTAAGCTCAGCAATTCTCCCCTAAGTCCTATATTATGGTAAAGTCACTCTCTCATACAATTCATCCATATCTCTTAACTTATCTCCCACTCTCTTATTTTTTCTCTGAAGTACTCAACATTCTTATTAAGTCTAGGCAACACATCAGTCATATCGAAGTGATCCTCAAAGTGTTTATCTATTAGGTATATAGGCTTATAGACACTCATAGGCATCTTAATTTCTTTAGCACCCACCCCTTCAAAGTCCTGAGCTCTAGCAGTTGACGTGAACGTTCCGGTTAGATAATCTCCTTCGCTTATTCCTTCGTAGGTATTTCTAAGGGGAGCAGTTTCTTTAGTTTCCAGAGTCATAGCAACGGGGTGACTTGTATCTACGGATACCACAAAGCTCTTATCATAAGATTTTAAACTTTTCCACAAGCTGAACTCTTCCAATGATTTACAACCTAGCAAGTGTACCTTACGTGTTTTGAGTTCACTAGCCATAACTTCCAGGAACACCTTACGATTAAGAGCCTGCCTCAAAGGGATATAAGGTACATCTTCTGGTTTGAAGTATCTACCTGACAACCTCTGATCATTTCTGAAGGACTTATCAGCAAACGGTATAGCTATCATAACTTCAGGAGACATTACTTTACACAATTTATGGGTAGCTAGGATCATCTCTGTCATAGAGCTTGCATGAGGTATTGCAATAGGGGTGCTTTCCAAGAACTTATACTTCTCATAGAACTCTACCTGAGACTTAATATTAGCCTCACAATCATTGAAGACATCAGGTAGCATATAACATGTAGGTTTTAACTCTTCTATAATTTTAGCATACTCTCTATCATTCCAAGCCTTGCCTAATTCATAGAGGGAGTTATCCAGGTACACTGTTCTACCCTTAGCTACCTGACCTCTCATATAGTCTCTATATTCTTTATTTTCAATATATCTATGTACTAGACAATAGTCATAATCTGTTAAGCTTTCTGCCACCCCGTTAAGGTAGAACTGCAAGGGGAACTCGTGTGATATTTTCATACTTCTTTATCTCCAAAGGCTTCTGTATATAAGGTCTTATAAGGTTTGATCCACAATTTAGACCCCCAAGGTCTTACTCTATATTCTTTAGCTACTTTGGTCTCCTCCTCATCTAAGTAGTCTAGACTTGTACCTGTTAATCCATGATTATTTCTATATTCACCTTTATTAGCTGCTAACCATCTTGCTAGTTCATAGTGATTCATTAGATTATCTTTATCTTCATTACCTACTTCTCTAATGCGGTAGTAGTTTCTAGTTAAGTCACTTTCTAGTAGAGTTGCTTTAGATATTGGATACCAGGCATCTTCACCCAATTCTTCATAATTTTTCCTATCACAGCACTCTATGACACCTTCCAACCTACCAGTCTCTATTGCCTTGATTATATTTAGGAGGTCTTTTACAGTCATCTCATACTTAGCTGTCTTATTTTCTTCATGTTTATCTTTGCCGAAGATATCGAACTTACCTGATTTTGGATTTACAGTTGTATTATAGGAGGCATCACTATAATGATTGTCTACTGCTGTATTAGGGTATGCATTAGCAGCATAGGTAATTATATTACTGAGTTGTTCAGTATCATAGTTTGTCATACTTATTTCCTTATTAGCTAGTTTACTCGCATGCATGATTTTTTCTCCTCTCATTCCACTTCATCTAGTATTGCAGATAATAGGTTAACTAACTCCTCACATAGAGCCTTACCTTTATTAGCATAATCTTCTACTCTGTCCGCTGCATCCTCGTCTTCACAATCTCTGAAGCTGTTGAACTCTTCGTTGTATTCTTCACTATCCTCAGGATACCCAAATCCCATAATATAATTATCATCACTTATTAGAGCCAGTTTTCCTGTCGGAGATATTCCTACATTAGATATAGAGGCAGTAGAGTAGTCCCCTCCTTTAGGTAGATATACTACTAGTTCTTCGTCATCGAAGTTTTTATTTTTATCAAGCCAATCTCTTAAGTCTTTTACGGTCATAGTTGTTCCCATGTCTTTATCTTCTCCTATATATATATTATAATTCCCACTTTGGGTTTTGTCTAGCGCTTTTTTTACCAATCCCTATCTTTGCCTTATTCTTCTTACCTTTCCCTACAATATAATCATAATATACTTTATCTATTTGATCAATCCTTTTCTAGAATAATAGAGGAGAGTTTTTACGCTCTCCTCTTTTTGTGTTTATTTCCTTTAATTCCCTATCGAACTTCTTGAAGACTTTGCTATTTTACTGGATTACAACAGGCCCCATTCTGAGAGTGCCTCAAACCCACCTAAGCCATCTACGTAGCTTTTTGCAAAGTCGGCAATCTCTTTATAAGGTACTCTAATTTTTTTATGTCCTATTCTACCGGTAACTTCAGTATCACCAATTGCACAGTATAGTTCTACAGGTTTATTGTACTCCATAGCTCTGACAGCTGCCCATATATTACAAGCGACATCAGCTTTGGAGATATCTTTACCATTAATACCACCTCCAGTAACTCCTCTTCCCATATCTGAGCCGAGTTTTCTATTGACCGCGCCTGTATCTACATCAATGCCTCCTGTCCAAGATCCTATTGGATTAACTACTACATCATATCCCCAAGCAGAGTATTTTTCCTTAAGCTTTTCTTCGTCTTCTGGCTTAATGTTACTCTGACATATAATTAACTTTTTAGTCTTCTCATCTAAGATATACTTACCATCATAAGGGTACTCTTCATTAATCTCTCTTGCAATTCCAGACAAGACTTTCTCTTCTTCTGTAGGTGGCATGCCTTTGAAGATCCCATTATCACCACATCTAATTTCACCTTTCTGATTATTTGCAAGGTGAGTATCCTGAGGATATGTTCTAACAATAACATCAACACTATCACCTGCTATTCTATGTACAATAGCTTTGATGTCTTCATGACTTAGTACTTCAGATGTCTCTACTATAACATCGCATACTCCATGACCTAGTAGCGCCTCTACGGCTACCTTGGGATTGTCATTCTTAGTGTAAGCTAGGTCTACGATTGCGCCAGCAATTCTATCGGCTAGTTTGTCGGGGTGGAACTTCCCTACTTTCTCATAAGCCATTTTCTTTACTTCTCCTATTTACTTTAAGGAGTGGGAACATTCTAGGATTTCTAATCCAAAGCAGTTACCACTCTTTTCAGATTATTAGGGGCCGAGGGAGTTGGACCCTCCTATACACTGCTTATAAGGCAGTCCCTTGCTACCGGCTTGGGTTCGCCCCTATATTATATATTATAACTTTAATATTGATATTTTTCTCTAAGTTAACTGATTATTTTAGGGTACTTTTTCAAGTACCCTCTCCTAACCTGGTTTAGTTAATTTTTGGCACAGAGATATTTCAGAGATGACTTTTACTAGTTTTTTTCCTATTTATGTAGTGTCTTCACTATACAGCTCATAGGTAGCCAGAACAGTACAGCCAGCAAGCATAAGCTTAATCCTACACCCTTCATAACCTCATAGTTATCAGCTTTCTTCTTATCCAGGAGGATTCCTTTTTTCTTACTAGCTCTAATTCTATGAGTTCCCAAGCCCCCTATTAGCGCTCCCATCAATACCCACATACAAGCCATTACTAACTCGAAGTTCATATCTCACCTCTTAATTATTATATATAGTTCGGTTTTTTCCATAAGTTGTTCTTAATATCCCAGCTATACCTTACACGCTATAGAGAGGACACTCTCTACAATCATATTCATTACACTTCCTAGATTCCTGTAAGGCCTTTCTGAACTCCTTAGTCTTTTTATTATACCACACCTTAGTCAAGAACTCATCAGTATCTTTACAACTCAGTACATCTATACCTTCAGACCAATCTAGATTATTTGTTTTAGTTCCTTCAGCGAACGAGCAGGGATAATATATCCCTTTTACATTTATATAGGAGCTTATACTTCCTGACTCACAAGGTTCTATCAATTTAGATACGTTCGCATCTCCCTTATAAGCCTTGAACGCCTTAAGTGATGAGCAAGAGTCGAAGCCTATACCTATATTATATTCCTTTGCCTTATTTACTAGATTATCGAACTTATCTTGACTTAGAGGTGTGAACCCTTTATTGCCTCTTCCTTTAGTTTTTAGAGACAAGAAGACTATTGCATTTAACTTCTTAAGACGAGGATCTGTTTTAGCATCTTCTAATGTTTGCAGAGCCCCCTTATAGGTTTCTTCACAGATCATATAATGTATGTTGGTTTGTGTTATTCCTCTATCTGTCATTCTTTTAACAGAGTTGTAGCAATCGTTTACAGAGTCCTCGTAGCGACTTATTGCAATTGCCCCTACTCTTTTAGCATAGGCATCAGCCAAGTCTTCCCTAACACATCCAACTGTTATATTAGGTATAATTCCTCTAAGTCGAGCATAATCCATCATATCGAAGATATAAGGATTCTCTATACCATAGTAGCCCGAACCTAGTGCCACTTGAGTTAGACCTCTACTCATAGTATCTATAATCTTCTTGAAGGTGTCTAGAGACATTATATCCCCACTATGTGTATTGCTCTTATAGCAGAACTTACAAGGCACTGGCTTATTGCACTTGGTAGATACCTCCAAATCTAGGATAGCAGGTACAGGGAACTCCTGAGGATCTTCTGTCATAGTCTCTCCCCAACTCATCATTATCCCTGTCTTCTTATCGAAGACGTAGTGGGCTTTATCACTCTCAAAGATCTTGTAGTTAGAGTCTTCTGCTACTTCATACTTATACAAGTTCGTATTTTTAGATTCAACAATCTTCATAGTTTTCCTACTCTCCTTTATTATATTATAATATAATCCCCTCCTAAGATCAAGAGGGGACTATAAACTTTTTAAGGAGATGATTTATATGGCTTCACACATTACCATATATTTTTAACGTTACAAGGTAGATTCTTCCTTCATGTATTTCCTGAAGTCTTTTAAGTCCCCACCTTTAGGTACACAAGCAATTTTTCCTTCTCCTAACATATAGGATCCTGTCTTACTTATTGTACCTTCTATATTATATAATATAACCGCATTAGTATATAAGTATGCTTTTTTCTTACAATTTTTGAAGTTAAGTTTTTCAAGTGCTTCATATTCTTCCCTGCCTACATTGTATAGGATAGTTTCAACTGTTTCCTTTTTAACATTAAGAGCAGGGTTAGTCCATACCAAGTAGTTGTCTTTATCCAGATTATCCTTAAGATAATCCATTATCTTATTTTTATCTTCGAGGAGTTCATCGTATACAACTATATAGCTCTTGTTAAGTTTATAGTTATCACCCTTTAGGATATATTTATGAGCAGCTTTGTAATAGTTAGGATTATAGTCTTCAGGATCTATTGCAGGATCCTCTAAGTATCTCTCCGAGAAGTCTTCCCAAGATGCTGAGCAATCTCCTAAGGCTTCATTATCAATATCTACAAACTCACTTACAATATCATTAATATCGGAGCCGTTCTTTACAAGATATAGAGTGTCTTCGTTTTTAACATTCTTAACTCTTTGCTGTCTATATTCTGTGATTCTCTTCTCAAAGATTCTCTCATACTCTTTCTGCTCCTTAATATCTTCATCGATATGAGGATTTTTCTGTCTATCTTCGTCAGTTGGACCATTTATTAGTATAGCTAAGGATATATCATGCTTTAGATGTTCCACGTCAGACATATCTACACTATTATTATATTTATCATAATTGTAGTATTCAAAGCCAGCAGGATCCACACTTAAGACTGCTTTAGTGTATAGTCTTACCTTAGGTACATTTATCTCAGTATACTCCTCTGGAGAGCTGTAATCTGTTCTAGATTCCGTTCCTTCATTTATATCTTCAAATTGTTTACTGAATAATCTAATAAGTCTAGCATCTTCGTCTTCTAACTCAAAGATATCTTCACCCTCATTTAGTTCTCTTCCTCTGAAGTATAATCGAGAGTTGTCCTTTGTATTCTTTAGATACTCTACAATCTTAGAGGCTGAGTCTATTACACCTTGTTTGGCGTAAGTTAAGATGAAGCTAGAACTTGAACTATTGCTCACAAAGCCACTTCTTATTTTCATTTATCCTCCTTAAGATACTCCTTGACACTCTTAATAACATCTTCGCATGCGTCTAAGATTGATGCCACAGATTTATGGTGTTCATCTTCTGTCTCTTCAGAGTCTTCTTCACCACAATCTTCATCTTCTTCATCAAGATCCCCAAAGTCTTCATACATGCCAAGGACGTATTCAACATCTTCAAGTCTGGTGTCAATATCCTGCTCTACATATGTATTGAGATTTTCATTTTCCTTTTCTAACTTAGCTACCTTTTCTTCTAGCTTATTTACTTTAGCTGTTAATTCGTATATACTAGCAAGTGCGCTACTGAGGAGTTCTGCATCAGCATCACTATTTGCTTCAAGTTCCATAATTCTACTTTCCACTGTTCTAATTTTCTTAGCTTCCATATTAGGTTTCTCCTGTGTGTTGTATTTTCTTTATTTACATATATAATATAACTGATTTGTTACTTCCTGTCAATCCGGGTTCTCTTTAATTTTTTAGCCTTTCTCTTAGGGCGCTGCTTAGCCCTTCTAATTTCCTCTACTATTTCCTTAGCGGGATTTAGATAACGTGGTTTATTGATAGCGGAGTCCACAAACTTAATAGGATCTAAGTCATCACCTACTATCATACTGAACACTGACGGCGAACTTCCTGATACTAGTGCCACACCCTTATCATTGTATTTAACAGGAACGTTGTTCTGATGTGAGTTTACATTCCAGAACACTATTTTAGGTATACAATATCCTGCTTCAGTATATGCCTTAGCTATAGCCTCGAAGTTGGTACTTCCCTTTACCATAGTTGCTTCATCGAACTCCATGTCACTTACGCAGTATAGGGTCTTAGGCATCTCTTCTTCTGGGATATTATATTCTATAGCTGTTTTTAGGATCATATCGAACACAGCCTTGAAGTTTGTATTCATACCCCAATTAGCATCTTTAGCTATTGTAAGTCTTTCATATAGTGATTTTGACCTATCTACTTTCAAGAACTCTGGCCACTCCGAGAACGTGATGAACTCATCCCTGAAGATACCTGTATTATGTTCCGCAAAGTATAGGGCTAAGCTTAGTGCTATCGATAAGGGTCCTTGACTATTATCATACATAGATCCTGAAGTATCTGCTATAACCAACGCATTATCCTTATTCCCGTAGTTAGGTAGATTGGACCACAATAATTCTAAGGCTTCATTCTCACTATTCAGATTTAGGTACTTCTTAACTATCTGACTAGGTGATAGTGTGGAGGTATTGATTTTGACCTCTTTGAGGTTATTTTTAACCTTGCATAGATATTCCTCGTACCTGCTCTTATCATGTCTCTCAAAGGTTTCTCGGTACCTAAGACTAGCTTGCGATGGTATCTTATCATATTCAATCTTATTCCACTCCTTCTTACACAGAGAGGTTTCTACTAACTTAAGTTTAGCTCGCCTAGAGGATAGCCATTTTCTATATTGTTTAGGAGTCATCCCTAAGTACTTGGCCAGGCTTTCAGCTTTACTATTTCTTGGACCTGATATAGAGGGCAACCATTTGAACATTAAGGAGTTCTCATCTCTCATATGCTTCTTAACATAGAAGGCATAGGCATTTACAGGCAAGGTATCTGTTATATCCTTCCAGCTGCCTAACTCTATAGTTGTATTATATACCTTTTCAAGTATGGCTCTGTGTTTGCGAGGTATATCCCCTTTAGTTGGTATATAGGGTCTTAAGATCTCTTTAAGAGCTTCTCTATATACCCTCTTCTCTCCCTGTCCTTGTCTAATATCTCTTAAGTATAGTAGTACTTGTAGGGTTTTAATAGGATCCTTCTTATAGGCCTTTGTTACCATCGCTACAATCCTTGTACTGTCTGCATTCCTTAGAGCACCGCCCATAGCGAAGAGGTCTAGTACTTTATCTGTAGTAGACTTGTATGTTTTAGCACCATTTTCAGTGGTTGTGTAATTTGAGATGGCTTCTATTAGTTTAGACATTGTGTTGGCTCCTTATTTATAATATAACCAGAACTTGGCAGATTCTTAAACAAGAAGAGAGTTAGGGGCTAACCTAACTCTCAAATAAGACTGGGTACGTTTTTGTGTTTGATAGACCAGCTAGGGCCTATCTTCTCTTAGATTTGTTTATGTCTAAGTTTCCAGAATAATTTTTGCTGTCTGTACCCAATTTGCCGTTGACATGGGAGGCATTAAGAGGGGCGGGATTTGAACCAACATTCTCTACTCACATAGTAGGAGCTCCTAGCCTATTTGGATGACCCTCTCACTGTTTATTTAGTAACAACACACTCTACTTGTAATATATAGCTGCCACAACACATCTTCCTGTCTGTGTTTTGCTGCTTTCACCTAGGAACTCTAAGGTTCCCGCATCTCTATCTATCTCAACATCTTCATAATTTGTAAGGTTGATTTCTACTCTCCAATACTTACGATGTGATTCCCACATTTTACCTATATAAGCCCTAACACCTGTTGAGCTTAACTCTAAGATTATATCTTTCTTTTTAAGTACTATTGTGTTATCTTCCTCACTATACTTCCACTTGGCATCTATTAGAGTCTCTTTAATAGTCTCAGATCTAAGTCTGTCGAAGTTGTTATTGTAGTATAGGGCATAGCCATTCCTTAAGGTAACACCTAAGATATTCTCATCGATCATAGTTACTTAGCTCCTTATAGGCAGGATACTCTTTTATAAGTTTCACAACCTTACTTGTTATATCTTCCTTCGTATCTATATTTAATATAACCTTCACTTTGCTTTTATTTCCATTTTTCGCAATATAAGGTTGAGCATTTTTTAAGATATTAGCTATGTACTCTCCTATCTCTTCCATTTGAGCTTCTTTCATCCCTAAGGTTGTCAGCGCCGCTGTACCTAATCTAATACCACTAGTATACCAAGGACCATTAGGATCATTAGGTAGAGCATTACGATTAACTGTTATATGACACTCTCTTAAGATATTTTCAGCTTGTCTACCGTTTAAATTTAGAGGACTTACATCTATAAGTACTATATGATTATCGGAGCCCCCCGTACATACTTTAATGCCGTTATTTATAAGTGATTTAGCTAGTGCTTTGGAGTTCAGGATTATTTGTTTGGCATAATCTTTGTAATCTTCTGACATGGCCTCCTTAAGTGCTACTACTTTAGCTGCAAGTATTTGTGGCAGTTGTCCTCCCATGCAAGTTGGACATGAGCTGTCTACATATTCAGCTAGCCACTTCTTACATAGTATCATGGCTCCTCTAGGACCTCTGAAGGTTTTGTGGGTTGTTGTAGTTACTATGTCTGCATAAGGTACAGGGTTATATTCTCCTTCATATGCCTTACCAGCTACTAGTCCGGCAAAGTGACTCATATCTACCATTAAGACGGCTCCACACTTATCTGCTATGTCTCTGAACTTCTTGAAGTTGAGCTTGCGCGGATAGGCTGAGTAACCCGCTAAGAGGATCAGAGGTTTAATTTTCATCGCCTCTGCTTCTAAGGCCTCATAATCTATTAGACCATAGTTAGGGTTTTCTTTGTCTGTTATTACTCCATATTGATATACGTCAAACATCTGTGCTGATATATTCTGCCTATAACCATGCGTTAGGTGTCCTCCACAGCTATAATCCATTGCCAAGAGTTTTTGACTATGACATGCACGCCTTATTGTATCCCACTGAGATTTTGTTAAGTCACTTAAGGTTTTAGGAGCCTCATTTTCTTCGTACTTAATTCCTTGAGCTGAGTAGGAGAATGGACTGTATTGTTCCTGTATGTATTTAAACATGGGATCAATAATTTTGGCCTTTAAGATTGCCCAATAAGCTGCTAAGTTGCAATCACTACCTGTTGAGGGTTGTAGATATGCATGTTCAGCTCCAAACAGCTCGCAGGCATATTGCTGGCCTAATTTCTCTAGTTTATCTATGTTCTCACAGCCCGCATAGTATCTATGTTCAGGATAGCCCTCCGAGTATATATCTGTTAGGATTGAGCTCTGAGCAGCCATAACAGCAGCTGAGCAGTAATTTTCACTTGCTATCATTTTAAGATAGTTGCGTTGATCTTGCAATTCTTGATCTATAATAGCTGATACTTCTGGCGCAACAGTTTTTATTGTTGCTTGAGATGTTTCGTATATATTCATATTGTATATAATATAACCCTTAAGCAATAATATTCCCCTCTTATTCGAGGGGATTTCTACTATTATTTTTAGGACCTAGTTAAGATCTGACCTTGACCCAATGTCTACCCTTAACTTCTTTACCATGCCAGGATTCTTGGGGTTCAGGTCTATCATAGCTTGCTACAATCCTGAAGGCATTGAAGATCTCATCCCTCTTGGTTGCTTTGGTTAAGATACCATCATCACCTACCTTAAGTAGTGTCCCGGGCTTGTAGGTGTTGTCTACATAGGCTAAGACCCATCCTCCAATTGCAATTGGGATTTGATGTATGTCTGTATTTCTTCCTACCTTGAAGCCACAGGTATCCGATGCTATTCCTATTATTGGTTCATTCTTCTGCGCTAGTCTAATCTTTAAGGTCTCTGGATCTCTTGTATATGTTCGACCATATATAACTTCTAAGTCCTCATCCACCTCTAAGTAGTCTGCAATATCGTTCCAGATTGCATTGGCTACATATGTTGCTGATAGTGTGGAGGAGTTGTCTGTATCTATTGTTACTGTCACAGCATTTGCATCGTTTTTACTGACGTAGAACTTACGGCGTTCATCATCGTTCTGAGCAGTCCCCGCTGCTTCTTTCTTACCTACAACATAATATGTTTGGGCCTTTTTATCTGTCGTAAGAGCATATGCACTATTAGTTGTAAGCTTGACGCTTTCAGTTTTGACACTACTTGAGATCTCTTTGATTAACTCTCTTGTATTGTAGGCAAGATCTGCATAAGTAGCGAGGTATTTACTGTCTTCTTCGTAGGCTTCTTTAGGATATCCCTCGATCGCAGCAGAAGCTTCATATATAAATTGTCTCTTAACACCGAAGGTTGCCGCTGACCCCAAATAGTAGTTTCCTATCTTTATGCCCAAGCTTCTTGGAGAGCTATATCCGACCCCTTCATAGGTACCTTTAATTGTTGCAGGTGCATACTTGAGGACTTGTTTAAGGGTACCATCATTACTTAATTCATCTAATCTGATTTCAATATTATCGTGTAGGTTGAGAGTTGTTCCGGATACTAGAGGTGTCATCTCTCCATCTAGCATTTGCACAACTGTACCTGTAGCTGAGGACTCAGGACTACTAGCACTTGTCATGTCATCGAACTTACCTAGTGTATGACCATTATAAGTATTAGCTACAACTGTCTGAGCATATATTTGGGTTATAGGCTTTGTCTGAGAGCCTAAGCTAGTAGTGTCAGCATTATCAGTAACAATATTCTCTAATACATCCTTGGCTAATGTCTCGAAGGAGTACTTATGTTCTAATCCATCTGTATGTCTCACCAAGAACACAGTGTCTTTTTCTGCTTTTTCTAGTGATTTTAAGTCATTAATTAACAAACTCATCTTGCATTCTCACCTATTAGTATATCTGTTAGAGTATCACTTTTCTTTACTGTGAGGTTACCTAATATAACCTTACCCGAAGTATCTAAGGCCGCACCTACTTGTATATTCTTACCTCTTATATCCTCTGAACCTTCTGGTGTAATGGATCTTATATCAGAGTATACTTCTCTTATAGAGCCGAAGCCCTTCGTGAAGTCGTAAGTTTTGTGTGTTCTTACTAGTAGTTGTCCTTTGAACTTACCGGTGTATTTATTTCCGTCGCCCATATCGAAGTACTGAGCGTCTGTTAACTTTATAGTAGTAGTCCCTGCATCTACATGATTCCACTTGCCCTCTTCTAATGAGGAGCTGTAGGTACTTCTCCATGCCCACTCTATTTGTGGTTTTCTCGTATCATTTGTGGGTATAGATATTTCTATGTAGGGTGTTGCCTTACCCTTGTTATTTTCTAGCCCTATGTATACTGAAGGTATTGGCAATGATACTCTGCAATCGCTGTCTTTGCTGTAGAACAATTCTGAACCCTCTAGGTAGGTGACTTCTCTGTATTTGCTTATTTTAAGCCCGAACATCTGAGGTATTAGACATCTCCAAAGATACCAACTGAGTTTTCCTTGAGATGCATCATCATCTGCATCTATATAACTACTATAATCTATAGAGGCTGGATAGTCTACAAGTACTTGGGCAAAGCTCTCTACTTCTCCACCTGAGTTATCGTCCTCTGTTTTTGTTGGGCTTACTATTGCATTTAATATTATTTGAGCTATGTAACCTTTATATTCACCATCAAAGCCCCTGAAGCCATGATATCTATATAGAGTATTCCAGAGATCATATATATCGTAGGCAGATATCTTATTTATTATATCTAAGCTTAATGGAGCCCCGGATTGCCACACTATCCATTTAGGATGCCCTTTAGGATAATTGTCTTCTGAGATCTCCTGATACTTTATATTTAGAGTAGTTCTATTAGCATCGCCGAAGTCTATGTATTTAAGTGTTGGCTCTTTTAACGATAACCAGACAGTAGGACCCGTATCTGCTTTAGGTCTCTTAAGATTACATAACTTAATCGCCTTCTCTATAGTTGGACTTGAGATTACAATAGGACTCTCTGAGCTTGATTGAGTCTCTTCCATGTATTCCCGAACATAGCAGTAGTCAGCCCTAATTGTGCCATTCTTTGTGTCTATGATGGTATTGTTTAGAGTGCTGTCCACTATTAGCTTCTGACACTCTATAACCCCTGTTTTTGTGTTTATCTTAAGAGGCTTCCCTTCTGTGACTTCATTGCATACGATCATACTGTTTTAATTAGTTTGAGCTAAAACCCTCAAAAGATTTATTTAAAGTCAATGCTGGACAAATTCCTCTACAAATATTAGAAATTCTATATTCACAAATAAGGCATTCCTGAGGCAAAGTACTTTCTGATAATTTTAAAAATTTAGATTCCATTTCTTTTTTTATTTTGTACATATCCGGAGCTAATGAAATAGGGTCTAAATAAAGAGGCAGCTGAGTTTCCTTTTCCAAAGGAGGGCAGTGATAAATTTTTCCCAGAGATGAGCAAACAAAAGTAGCCGCAGGACACTTATACTTGAAGCGAGATTGAATTTCCTCACTGTAATAGCTTAGAGAGTTTAAAATTTTTAAATTTTTTTTGGAAAACATACAGGGATATATACAGCAATCAAAAGAAATTTTTATATTGTTTTTCGTGCCATATTTTAATACCTCTAATAAAAAATCACCAATAGAAGAATTATTAATATACTCTCTATAAGACTTGCCTTGCAAAGGAGCAAATCTTAATCTTAATTGCTGTACATCTATTTGGGTTTTTAGACTGCTTATTTCAGAGAAAATCGAAGAATTTAAACCTTCTAAATTCAAAGTGTAGATAATGTTAGAAGCTGAGGAGATATATTTTTTGAGAAGAAGTTCTAAATACTGAATATTCTTAATACTTTTTTTCTTTACATTACCCTTTAAGTTCAAATCTACTAAAAATTTTACTTTATACAAAAAAGGAGAATATATTTCTAGGAAACTTAGAAACTTTCCAAACAAGGATAATTCCAAGTCAAAGTCGCTGTAAATTACAGGAGACCTCCCCTTGTTTAGTATTTTTAATAAAAATTCAAAAAATTTAGGCGATTTTAAAAAAAAATCATCTAATATAATTTCCTGATCTTCATTTTTTTCTAATAAAAAGTACTTCTCAAGTAAATCAAAATTAGCAATTCTAGTATTTCCTGATTTTGAAGATAAGTTCACTTAAAAAAACCTCTACCCTTATTTTTTCTATTTTTTTTTATAAAAACCCAAGCCATTAGAGCCTCCTAATTTTTGGCTAAAAAATAATTTATACATAAGTGTTTAAAATAGATGTTTTAAATCCTGTATTATGACTGGATTTATGACTTGAATCATGACTGGTTCTGTGGGTACTCTTGTGACTTGAATCATGAAGACCCTTATGACTGGATCTATGACTTGAATCATGACTGGATTTATGACTTGAATCATGACTCCGTAAATCTGAGCCATCATGGCCACTATGGTGACTTCCGCAGACTGTAGCATTATGTCCTCCACAATTTGTAGGATCGTGGGTTCCACAATAACTTCCATTATGTCCAGTCTTATTAGCATAGCAACTACCATTATGTGTGCTATTTTGTGAGCTATTATGGCCATTTTTATCAGCAGTGTTATTGGTGGCTAAGTGAGTTGAAAATTTCGAAGAACAATCACTTGCAGATAATATTGAATCGAGCTGATTGCGAATTTCGATTATACTCTCTTTCGTTAAAATATCTCTTTTTGAGTTCCATTGTATTGCCATGTAATCTTCCCTTTAAGTGAACACGTTTACTTACTCATGATGCATAATTATAATCGTTACTATCATTACTAGAGTAATGAGTTCCATTATAATTGCCTTTATGAGTGTTTCTATCCGTTTGGTAATGCTGCGCCAGATAACCGGAATAATTTGAAGGACAGTGAGAGGTATTTGCAGCACTTGCATGATTGTGACAAGAAGTGTGAACAGTAACATTATAGGTACCTTTATACCCTACGCATGTACTTCTGTTATCTAAAGTCTCCACATCTGAGTAGATGGAATCTCTTAAATTAAATCTACTATATTTTTGACCAGCGGAAGCATTATTAGGCAGAGCCAAGCTTCTTTTTAAATCCCCGGAGGAATCTAAAAAATCTGCAACAGAACTAATATTAGTTCTAAATTCCGCAAAAATCCCATGTCCTATAGAGGTACCTTTATCTATATTTGTCCATGTTAAAGCCATCTCTGTTTCTTCCTTTATATGAAATATAATATTCTTCTTAAGTGAAGCTGCTCCTAAGTGAGCCGCCTTTAGCTAAAGTAGAAAGTTTTCTCACCTGATATCCTGTAAATTTTATTTATTTAGTTTTTACTTCAAGAGCAGCCCCAAATTCTTTATTGTTCAATGCAATTATATATCATATTTTTCATCGTGGGATTTTCGTGCGTTAAGGAAATCATTTAATTCTGTATAAAATTTTCTAGATATAAAATCATTTGAAGATTCATCATAAAGAGTGTGACTTAATTTGTTAAACATGAAGAGCAAAATATATAATATATCTTCGAGAGATTTTGCAGTATCTGCTAAAATCGTAAGAGCATTGAGCTTGGTAGTGTCGCATTCAATATTATAATTTGTATATATATTATATAATACGTCGGAAATAGCCTTTAAAACTACTTTTTCATCTTGGGATGTTTTAGTCTTTATTGCTATGTTTACAAAGGTATCTACTACTCCTTGAAAATCACAAATAAAGGTTTCATCAATTTTAGTAGGATCCTCTTCTTCTAAAAGGCTTACACATTTAAGCAAGAAATCATAAACGTAATTTTCAGGGCGAGTTCTATTCCATTCATTAATTAAATCTCTATTCTCCTCAATCAAAGAAATTGCTTTTTCAAAAATCATTTTATTTCCTCCTGGATTTCTTTTATTTTTAAGTATTCTTTAAAATTTTCTAATTGAATTTTACGACGCGCAATATCCCCATATTCTGCATATTCTAAATCCCTAATTATTATATTTAATATACCCTCTTTTTCCATTCTCTCAACTAATGTACTATATTTGACGTATTCAAGATCACACACTGTTGGAACCATTGTATAGAGATCCTTATTAACTTCATAATTGCATCCAATACAAGGGCCTGCGCAGAACATATTTATAGGGCAGTCCTGACATTTTGCAGCATGTTTGAAATCAAAAGAATTTGAAAGTATATAAGAATTTACATTAAGAGGCTCAAGCGTTAAATCTCCCTCGTCTGAAAATTTACAATATCCTCCTAGCAATTCACGGTAGGCCGTTCTGTGACATTGTACAAGTGCCAAATCCCCCATTCTTAAATCAAAGCATTGCTGAAAAGAACATCCCAAGCCTCTGCCTACCGTACAGTGCAAGCTACTTAATATGTTAAGGCTATAGGTCTTTATATATTTAAATTTTTCTTCTGGAGAGGAGTGTTCTTCTCCTTCTAATATGACATCTATAATGTGATTTAAAAATTTTTGTAATTTTTTTAATTCTTCTGTTTTCCAGTCGGGGTTTCTTACCTCCAAAAGATAAATTCTCCTAAGAGCTTCTTTTTTGGAGAGATTAAAATATTTCTGTATATTTTCTACATACCAGTCGAAGTTATCTTCCCACTTATCTATGCCTTTTGCGCCAATCATAGGGTGAAATCCTAAATTATTTTTTGCACAAAATTTAAAAAGGCGATCGTAAAAATTATCATCATATTTTTTTCCATTTTTTAGTGGGCGAGTATCATTGTCTAAGTATTTGCCATCTACAGAAATAGAAAGCCAAAGCCCGTAGCCCTCTTCTTCCCACTGATTAATTATCTTTTGAATTTCTTGTGTTTTTTCTTTGGAAAAAATAAAAGTTGCGTTTGTAGGAATTATCACATCTATATTATATCCCTCAGGCATTTTCTTTAGATTATCTAATATAATATTTAAATAATCCTTCCAATAAGGTAGATTAAAGAACTCCCCAGAAAAAATTTCTATAGATTCTGGATAAAAATCATTTTTTACTAACCATTTCATTGTTTTTTCACAATTTTTTAATAAGATATCTTTTTCATACCCACAGGAATATAATTTTTTTGAATAGTTTTTCATATAACAATAAGAACATGCTGTATTACAAACAGGCGAAACCATCATTTCTATGGAATTTACATAAGGCTTTTCCTTCATAGTATCTCTGATGGACGGTTTAATTCTCCAAGCATTAAAGCAATGAACTTCTAAAAAATGATTTAATAAATCCTTCTGCTCTTCCTGATGGGTAATATTTTTATTTGTCATTTTTTACTCCTTCTTTTTTACATGTACATTCAAAATATCATTATAAAAATTATTTATATAATATTCAAAGGCACCATTAAATACCAATTTCATTTGAGAGGTGCTTCTAATGTAAGAAGATCCAAATTCCCATATATTATCAGCGGGGCACTCACTGGTACCAAAAAGGGTAAAAGCTATAGCAGCATCTCTCCAGGCTGGATTTAAATAACACTCACTAATCTGGCCTGCAGCTGCCATTTCCGATAGGATTATCTCCAAATATTGGATTTTCATGGTCAAATTATTATTCGCAGTATTCATTTTGTACAAAAGCCTTGATAATTTCAAATCATCATCATAATCCACCACCATATTGTTGGCCACAACATTTTTAAAATTCCGGAAACTAAATCCTTGTTTTTCCTCAAATTCTGAGATTAAGTTTTTATCTTCAATGTATTTAATAATATCCTCATTAAACAGGTAGGTGGCTTGGCAAATATGAAATTTTTTATTGTAAGAAATTCCCCCACATGTTTTGCAAGCACTGCAAGAGCACATATTTAGGAGTTCCCCTTTATAATCTCTGTAATAGCCTGCTCTAAGGTTTGAAAAAGATCCCTTAATTCTCTCAGTAATTTGATTATCAAAAATCAAGGGAGTAGAAGTTTTTGATTCTAAGTTTTCTTGAAATTCTTCTGAACATTGCTTTTTAAGAAGTTTCGCAAATAGTAGACCATCTTCTTTTGTAAAATTACCGGGATAAACCAAAGAAATATATGTCCCTCCTTGAGGTATCCCACACAGGGCTCCTACTTGGGCCCATCTCTTCTGCCATTTGTCAAAATACATATAAAATTTCTCAAAATTATTTCCCTCAGCTAGCCACTTTAAAGAATCTGAGGATTGAGTTCCTTTTATGCATGTTTGTAAATATTCTGCTGGTATGTCTTTTAATTCCTGCAAAAGAAAAAGAATATTTTTACAAATAGTATCGGCCTTAGCCCCAATTCTGTTATAATCATTAATTTCAGGAGGGCCATCTAAAGAAAATTGCAAACGCAATTTTATCTTTCTGCCGTACCTTATATTATTTTCATATAAGGCCCTTACAAAATCCACAGTGTTTTTAACTAGCTTCTTCGTGGACATATTAGTAGAATAAGAGAAAGTTTTTAATTCAGGAAAAGTTTCTAAATAATAAGGAATTCTCTCCACAATAAAAGGAAGATTTATACTAGGCTCTCCTCCCCAGAAAGAAATATCTTTAATGTCCTTTCCATATCTACATAAGATATCCTTTTCCATATTTCCTGAAGATATCCATTTTTGAATATCTTTATTAATTGAATTTGCTATATCTCCTATTTTTGGCTGGAAGCAATATCTGCATCTTAAATTACATACTGCAGAAAAATAAACATTAGCTGCTTCAAAGCCCGCTTTTGACAAATCGTTCATTTTTTATTTCCTTTATATTATTTAATATAATATAATACTTATCCAGTATATTTTCTTGTTCCGCATTGTTAAAAGGATAAAGATTTCTCTTGATAAACCAGGGTTTTTTATCATTTACAAAATGAACTGCTTTTATCCTATCTAAATTTTCTTTATTAATCCCCCAAAAATATTCAAAATACTCTAGAGGAATCCTATATTCAGGATTATCTTTAAGATGAAACCACAAATTACTAAATAAATCGCCGTCTACATGCAGGGAATTGTTGGATAAAATATTATACATTTCTATACAATGATTAATTGGGGAAAATACATACGAGGCAGAGAATCCAGCCTTCTCTGTAGGATCCCACAGCATAGAACCGTCTTTATAGTTCATTAAATCATCAATATTTTGTAAAACCATAGAGTCAGCATCTAAATACACAAGCTTATCAAAGTATTTTAAATTAAAAAGGCTATATTTAGAAGCAGTGTTTAGCACAGTATTCCACCCCCTTTTTTGACAAGAGAGGATAGTTCCCTTAGAGTATTCGAGACGGGGAATTACCACATAAGGAATATTAAATAATTGCAACGTATCTAAAATTTCATAGGAGAATATACTGTCTGTAATGGCGACTATCAAAGGATATTGATTTTTTGTTCGCTTTAAACTTTCATTTAGAACAAGGACTGCATCTAAATAATCCTCCGTAGCCAACAATGTTATAAAGGCTTGCTTTGGTAATTCTTTCTTATTAACATCTTCCACGTTTTACTTCCTCATAGATTTTTTTCTATCTTCCTTAAGTTCTTCTTCGGTTAAGTCTCCCCAAGGCTTTATATTATAGTAGTGTTGATGACCATCTGAGGGCAGAGTCCACTCATCATAACCATCCTTAAAAGAGGTGCCCTTATGATATACATCTTCCACGTCTTCTAAGTCTCTTGCGTTCATGCACCTCTTAATACTCGACTTACCCTTACGCCTTATAAGCCTTCTAGATAGATTCCTGAATGCTCTCTGAGTTTTAGGATCGAACGAGGTATAATGTATATAAGGTTTTTTTGTGCTTCTAGACATTTAGGGTTCCTCTTTGTATATAGTATAATCAATTGGCTCTTACTTTTCAATAGTTTTCACGTAAGTTTGCTGCCCTGTGCTCCATAATTTGAAGTAGCCTTCCCTTAGGGCAATCTCCTCATTATTTGATCCTTTGCCATCACAAGTGCCTATAAGTTTGTCAGCACCAACTTTGGCTAATGAACTAGCAGAGAATCTTGAATAGCTACTCTCCTTTAGTTTGACGTAGAACGCTGTAGGCTTTAATTTCTCAGCTTCGAATCCTAATTGAGTATATACCTGGCCTTCAAACTTATCTCTGTTGCAATAAGATACAATACTGCTAGGACTATATTCTCTTTCAAACTCCCTAAGCAACTTGTTAGAGCCTCCTATTATAGTATAGCCTTCTTTGGTGCACAATCTGAGTAGCTCATAAGGTACGGACTTTCTATATCTAGATTTGCTGAAGCTCATTAGTTGCAGGAGTTCCCCTTTGTAATATAGACCATAACATATCATAGATTTTTGGTAGCCTTGAAGATGATAAGTATTCAGGAACTCTTTTTCCTCTTTTAACTCTACCTCCTTCACTACACACTTCCTAGCACCTATTTTGATTTTAGGGGTGAGGAGGTTTTTCAGGAACCTTTTAATTAGGTCTTGTTGATATATCCACTCATAGTCCCATATATGTATGAGTCTTATACCTAATTCCTCACAAGCCAAGGTTTTATTTAAGTGATAGTTCTTATCACATCTTGAGTGCCAGTAACTCCCATTATATTCAATTGCTATTTTCTTAGAGGGGATGTATATGTCTAATTCAAGATGCTTATCATTATTAGGATTTTTGATGATACCCCTACTCTGATAGTATACTTCATCAGTTACGATAGATTTAACATAATCATATACTTCTTTTTCACCTTTAGATCTATAGGCTCCTGCTATAAACTCCTTGAATTTAATTTTGAGTGTATCCTTAAAGACTTCCAGGAACTCTTCGATAGGCTTGCTGTTTAAGTCTATTCCTGGGAAGTGTTTAGATACATCACCATTACCGAAGTTATAATCTTTTATCTCATAGCCTAGGGCCTCTATACTCTCCCTTATTAGGATAGGTTCTCTGTTTTTATTCACTCCGTGGCTCTCAAAGAACTCTTTATTGGTTTCCTCCAATTCAAAGAGTGGTATAACTGTAGGATTTTCTTCTCTGAACTTTGAGTACTGAGCTTCTCTTATTTCCCTATCCCTCTCCCTATACTCTTCTGTATTCCTGTAATGTGCAACACCGTATTTTTGATAACTACTCTCCTTTGCTTTTTTACTTCTTTCTTCATAGCATTTTTCTAGGGAGCTATAATTTTTAATTAGAGTATCTCTTGTTTTTGCCTGAATTACCTCATAATATTTTTCCAGAGAACCGTATTTTTCTTTTAAGGTACTGAGACCCTTCTCTTTTATTTTCTTCCAATATTCAGGGTCTTCCTCAACTTTCTTCTCTATGGTTTTTCTAGCTTTATCCTTTATTTTGGGACTACTTAAGACACACTTAACTCCATATTTTTCAAGATTGGTTTTCTCTGTCTTTTCTACAGTGGCTGCTATTTGTTCAGGTGTTCTACTTTCCAGAGCTTGTTTAATATGCGTCTTGACTTTCTCAGCTTGGAACGCATACTCTACCCCATATTTTTCAAGGCAAGTTTGTTTCATTTTGTTTTTCACTGTCCCCGATTGAGATGCATACTCGGTTCCATACTTTTCAAGATTATTCTTCTTAAGCTCTTCCTTGAACTTATCTGTCTTGAAGACTGATGTTTCCCCAAATTTTTCCAAGTTAGTTTGGGTTCTCTTATCTTTGAATTCCTGCACTAATGAGGGGTTAGTTACACCATATTTTTTCAAACAAGTCTCTTTATTTTTTTCGGAGTTGTTATAATTAGCATCCCCATATTTTTCGAGCTTGGTTTTTTTCCTCTTCTCTATTATAGCTGCTTGCTGCTCTGCTGTTTTATTCTTAGCTGTTTCTTTTTGTTTTTTGGTATTGTAAGGATCTTCAGGATTATTTTTGAGTTTTGACTCAAGATTCAACTTGAACACACACTCTTTTGATCCACATGTTCTTGAGTACTTCACCTTAGTGAAGTATAGGTCTTCGCCGCAATACTTACAAGTAGGGGTCTTATCTAGTAGATGATAGCACCTATATAACCCCTCCTTTATAGAGGGGAACGTTAGGAGATATTTACAGAGTTCAGGATACTCTGATAACTTCTCTTCTAGAGGTATGTTATGTCTTATCAGAGAAGGGTTAACTTTGAACCCTACATCACCCTTAGTTAGAGGTGTTATTATCTTATTATTGAGTAGTATATCCTTCGCTTCTTGCAATGTCATATTATATATAATATAACCCGTGGCTCCACAATCTTCCTCAACTAGAAGTCAATTTCTCTTAAGGAGTCAAGTTTGGCTTGTTCTTCATCTGCTAAGGGCAATAACTTAAAATGATCAGAGTCAAACATATATTTAAGCTTCTTTCCCGAAGGTCCATTGCTATTTTTAAGTACCTGTACATCCATAATATCAGGCTGGGCTTGTGCTTGCTCATCATCCTGCAAATATCTATCAATAAAAAATCGATTTCTAAAACATACTAATACCACTCTCGATCTTTCCGCTAGCGCTCCAGAGTTCTTAATAGAAGCCAAATTAGGTCTACAATCTTCAATATCCTGCAAATCTCTAATTTTAACATTATCTGTTTCTCTATTAAGCTGTGCAACACCTACTATATGCACGTTCTCACTTTTAGCCAAAGCATTCAAATCATTCATAGCTATTTCCATAGCCGTGGCAGTATTAGAATTATTTTTAGATGACATGAAGTTCTTCATTTGAGTTAAGAGGTCAATAGCGACCAAGCAATAATCCGACTTAGAACGCTGCTTAAACTCCTTAATTAACTTCCTGAGCTTAGGCATATCTATATCAGGGTCTTCGCAGAACATAAAGTTCTTCCTATTAAGCAGAGCTTGCTTCTCCTTCTCAACCAAGTCAATAAGGTGATCGATGTTAGTAGGATCAGGGTTATATAGTTCTTCGTTAGGGATACCACATCTCATAGAGATAAGTCTATCCATAGTATCTGTACCCGACATTTCAAGTGACAAGTACATACAAGGCTGATTGTTCTCTAATAAGTTATTAATTAGAGATAATACATAAGTTGACTTACCCATATTGGTTCCTGCGCAGATCATAGTTATAGCACCAGGGTAGGCCCCTTTATATAGATACTCATCTAATAAGGGATCCCCATAACTATACTTCCTCCCCGCCTTCCTAAGTTTGAGGTCTTCAATATACATATCAGCCCATTCAGAGAAGCTAATTAAGGGGGAGTCTCCTCTAGATGATTTTTGGAGCATCTCATCTAGGCCATATATATTAGACAGTAAGGTACCCCCATCTAGATCACCAGGTTGTTCGAGTTGTTCTTTAAGGTCGTCAACTTTATCTAGAAGGTTATTCTTGAGTTGTGCAGTTTTTAAGATACCTAAGATATCGTCTAAGCTGGAGGCTCCCTCACTGTCTATATTCCAAATACATTGTACAGTACGTTGATCCACATGGTAGTCAATGTTACTTGCGGCCTGCCATAAACTAGCAGGTGTAATGTTTATCTTCTGTTCTACGAGCGCTATAATCGCGTTATACGCAGACTTTGCCGGTTCATCTACAAAGAGTTCAACTGACACTCTTGGATCTTCTATATAAGCAGGATTTTTGGCTAATGCATTGAGTAATCTATATTCAGCTAATCTTACAGTATCATAAGACGCTCTCTTCTTCTCTTGTACCATAATAACTCAATTCTCCTTCTCTTACTTAAACAAGCTCAGTCTATCTACAGGGCAGGTGTTCTCAATATACTTATCTTCGAATATAAGGTAAGAGCCTCTTGTATTCCTAATCACAAAGTTCTGCAATGACTCCCCGAATCCCTGATTACTTATCTCTTCGGGCTTCTTATTACTTATAAACAATATAGAGCCCTTATTGATCTCGAAGCGTGTTCTCAGGAAGTTATCTAAGAACGGAATCTGATAGCCCGAGTTGTATAGGGTTACCTTACTCTTATCGAAGGCCTCATCTATAATCAGGAGGTCTGTCTCTGTATACCTCTTAATGACTGCCTTCTTATCATTATCTGTCTCATCGAAGTCGGGCATAAGGTTATTAAGAAGTTCCTGCATTAAGATATACTGCACCTTATAACCCTGCTCAATTAAGGACTTACCTAAGGCTTGTGACATAGAAGTCTTCTGGGTACCATTAGGACCATATAGGTATATCATCTTACGAGTTAGGAACTTGTCGAAGTGTTGAGACATATACTCTAAAGCTCTTACATCTTCCAGGCTCCTTGTACCTTTATAATCCTCAAAGCCATAAGGATTATCCTTAAGGTTAGCATTGATTAACTTATAGTATACTTCGTTGGCCTTGCGCCACTTAACATGGCAAGAACACTCTTTAAGGATCTGTACGCCATTAAGGGTGTCATAGTAATAACCATCAGGTATGTTAGATGGTTTGCCTTGTGTTCGCTGTGGGCAATTACGACACATTATAAACTCTCTTCTTACTGTACTGCACATATATATAATATAACCTCAATGCTTAGAAGATTCAAGTGGGTTTGTGCTAAGTTCTTGTCTCTTAAGATCGATGAGGTTCTTAAGATCATCCTCTTCTACTTTACTCCCGCCCCGATTAAGCAACTCTATCAATACTTCAGCTACAACACTCTTCATACTACGACTCCTCTATATAATAATATCAACTTGGGGGTTGACCTTAATCCATAAATATTATATTATATATATAGATAAGGAGCCTGTTAAGATTGGGCCTGTTAAGGCTGTAACTTACAACCTAGTAGAGGATACAAGGATCATTAAGCCTTGTCCCTACTATACATCAAGAGGTAAGTGGAGTGGTAAGCCCTTAGAAGTATACAACCTACATTAAGGAGGAATAAGATGAAGAACAATTGGGTAGCATTGGACTTAAGTAGTCCTGTAGATAGGAAGTACTTAAAGGACAAGGAGTGGGTTAAGCTTAAAGCAAGTAATAGTGAATATATGATAATGGGATTCACTTATGATGTAGTTTATGAAGGCGATGAAGCCAAGGAGGACGTAAGGGTCTTGTTAGGTAATGAAGAGTACTACACTGCAGAGGGGTTGTTCAATGCCTGTACGTTCTTAGACGGTTCAACTATAGGTAAGAAGGTTCTAAGCGAATGAAATATAGATATACTTATAATGACGTCATACTCAACCCTCTAGATTATAGACTTAAAGACGCCATAGGTACAACAGTCTTTGCCTCTGATGATGTTGCAGAATTATTGTCTATGGCTAATAATAGTTACTCTGATAGAGATGTCAATAGATATACCCTTAAACATGTGAACACTAATCCCAGCTTAGGAGAGTACTCCCCCTTCTGCGTGGTAGAGAATGCATATAAAGATAATGAAGCCGAACGCTACAAACATACCCACTGTGTAGCTGCTATAATTATAGATAGAGGTGAAGGTAGAGCTCCTGACTTATCTAAAAAGGAAGTAAGAGATAAACTGAGAGGCAAGTGGATTAGACGCAAAACCTTAACTAATCTAGATAACGTGGAATATAGACCTGACGAGATTAGAATTACAGGGTTCATTGGGCTTGAAGAACCCTCAGGTATAATTAATCCTATACCTAAAGCAGTACTAAGTAATACTCTAACAACAGCAGATGGCCTGGACCTAATGTTGCATTATGAATATCTTGATGGAAGTGAAATTGTAGGATGAGAGATAACAGACACACTAACTCTTAATTGAATAATCCTCAAAAATTAATGGAGAAAAAGTCTTAAAAACAGCTTAAAATCGTAGGGTTGAGGAGGCTTAAATAGCACTAATAATAATAGGGGAGAAGAGTAAAACTCAAGAAAAACAAATAAAGAATCACTGAGATAGTATTAGGAGGACTTACTATTGATGCTCCGGCTTGTATATATTGCGCTATATTAAAGAACCTTAACTGCAAAAGTGAAAAAGTTAAACTATCTAAATACCGCAAAACTAAGGGAAAAGTTTGCGCAAAAATACAAGAAATATGTCAGAAAACTTCGATCTTAAAGAGTTTATAAGGAGTATACGATACCTACCTAAAGTTGAATTAAGAAGATTATGTATTGAATGTGAAATGTCTGATAGGGAGACGTATGCTATCACTGCCTACATCTATGATATGAAAGGTATAGCAGAAATAGCCAACACCTTAAATATGTCAATAAGTCAGTTCAACTATAATAAGGAAAGAGTTGCTAAGAGACTCTGGAATTACCTAAAGTTAATAGATTATCCTGTATAGAATATAAACACCTCTGAAAATGAGGTGTTCTTAAATCAGCAATGTCACAAAATTAAAACAATACTCAATTAAATCTAACACAAACTTAAAACAAAAATAAAAACACATGCCACTATCTAGAATCCTAAAAAGACCAAATATAATGTAGAGAGAAGTAATAGCTAGCTAGAAGGGAGAAATAGAATCTCTACGAGAAACTCTAAAGGAGAAAGGAAGAAAATGGCAGAAATTAATTATGCTAGTAATGGCAAAGGTAATCTCGGTGTTACATTAGGTGCAATTGGAACAGGTCTTGGTGTATTGGGCCCTAATCTACTTAATGGCTTGGGTAATGTGTTTGGAGGCAGGGGAATGGTTAATGGTACACCTCTTCATGCAGAAGACGAATATGTTACAAGATACGACTCCGCTAAGGATATGCAGATTGCTAAACTTGAACAGGAAATCGCATTAGGAAAAGCGGAGAAGGCAGTCGATCAAAAAGGATTAGAGATCTATACTTACTTCGATACTTGGAGAAGACAGTTCGAGGCAGATTATAATAATAGGTTCACACAGCAGGCTGTATATAATGCTACAAATACTGCTAATATTGGATGCTTGCAGGGTCAGGTTGCTCAGTTACAGAGTCTAACTAAAATGGTTATCCCATCTGGTAACGTATGTCCAAATCCAATGCCCCTATACAATAGCTGGACCAATCCAACCTCAACAACAACAGGTTCAACGACTTAAGAAAAAGTCTAAAAGGAAAAATAAGAGGAGCTAACACCTCCTCTTATGGTTGAAGAATAATAAACCCGTTACTAGGAGATTAATTAAGAATGAAAGTAAGTATAAAGAACTTTGAAGATGGTGCATATGCGTTCGCTGTGCAAGAATTATGTCCTAAAATAGATGACTGGAGAAAGTGGTGTATACCTGCTGCAGTTAGAATCTTCGCGCCAACAGCTAAGGATTACATAAATAAGAATAGAACAACCTTAATGAGTAGTGGATACCTAGATGAAAATAATAATATTGAGCTAGATGGTCTGTATGATACGTTCCACGAAATAGCTGAGAAGGTTGGGCCTATAAATCAGCCCGTGCCTATTATAGGGTCACTTACCTTATCTTCAAAGGATATAGAAACACTGTATAAGTTAATTAAGGGTACTGTAGCGGGTATCTATTAAAATGCAAAAGGGAAATCTTAAAAATGACAAAATACATAGAAATTGTAGATCTAAATAGCCCTAAAATGAAATGCTCTGTGGACTCTATATCACGCCTACTAGATAGACTACATAAAGATATGCCTGAAGTTGTCGAAAAGGAAATCATAAGACAGTGTGGCATATTCAATGATAAACACTTCGATGAGACTACCTCTAAGTATGTAATAGATCATATGGCGCCTGTTACTAAATCTATGCATGAACTACTCGAAGGTATAACACCTAGTGAAGCTAGATCTAGAGTTCAAAGAGCTTATAGTGTAGCAAGAGATCATGCAATGCAACAGGGGTTCTCGGCACCTGAACTTAATAGTACTTATACCGACTACGACTACTACGTTGTACTAGCTATGTGCTTGGCTGATTATTGGTGTAGTTGTATGATGAACTCCGATAGTGTTGATATGATAGCTTATGAGTGGATGTCCGATCCTGATGCTAGTGTTACTAAGACTTGGGATTACTTCTTTGAGTAATAGGACACCACTCTAGTATAAGTTCACCACAATCATAGAATCTATGATACCCCTTGCTTATCATCTGATCATCTGTGTATCCCTCCTGCAATACTCGAGACTTGTAATTCTGAGTCCAATGAGCATTAGGTGGGGTACACTCTGTTACTCTAAAGCCAAGTTGTCTTAAATCACTACCATCAAATAAGGATCTGTCTATAGTAGCTCTAAAGGTCGTGACATTGTAGTGAGTCCTTATATACTCAAATATGTGTACTAAGTCCTCCTCTATACAACATGTAGTTCTATCGGCCTTCTGAAGATATGTCCAACTCGCCTCATCCCTTATAAAGGAGGCTACTGTTATTAGATAGTTCTTGTAATATATGCCTATAAATACTTGTGCCCTCGGATCGCAACCTGTGATGTGTGTTGCATTAAGGAACTTACTGCCTTCAGCCACCCCAACTTCACCAATTGTGCACTCACTATAAGGTAATGTTGTTGTCCTACCTAGTACCTTACTTAAGAAGTCTACAACTTGAGCTCTTCGGTTAGTCCATAGATCTGACCATATGTGTATAATCCTTACCCTCTTCTTGGCTGCTGTTATTGTCTTCCAGAGATGATAGTCTCGGGTCTTGCCCTCCGAATGGTATGCTAGGCCGTCGTATTCTATCCCTAATCTATATTTAGGTATATATATGTCTATCTCTCTGCCCTCTAATACTGTTCTATCTCCTTTAATGGTTCTAACTCCCGGTATTAGGAGATTGATAGTCTTGTGGAGATCTAACTCCTCCTTGCTTGTACCATGTTGTATCAGGGAGGTGTCAGGTTTGTGATTGACTCTTGGAGGTCTGGGTGGTCTGAACTTACGCAACTTAATTAACCTTTATTGCTCGAAGTACATGATAGCATTGCCTACTTCGCTAATGATCTCGTCACCTAAGGATGCTACAATAGCGCAGAGTTGATCTAATGTGAAGGTATCTTGGAAGTCATGACCTGTAGCTAGTAAGTAGGCGCGTGTAATCCCTTGTGTTAGATTATATCTCTTATTCTGTATAGGTAAATCCCTGTTTAAATATATAGTTAATGTCTGTAAGTCAAACCTACTCTCTTCAGGGGTTAGCGCTATATTGAAGATTAAGTTGTGTATTGTTAGACTATATGGTTCCATTGTTGTATACTACTCCCCGTCTTTATAAAAACCCAAATCGTTAAAACTCTTAGGTCTTTAGCCTAAGGGATACAGCGATTTCAACCTTTTAAACCCTGGTCACTAATTATAGTATAAAAATAAAAACAGGATATTCTAGAATTGCAGTTCTAAAATATCCCCAAACAAAAACCAAACTAGTAAGGAGTTTGATCAATGTCTGATAAAATTAGTATAATTCATAGGTCTTTAAAAATCAGACTATATCCTGACAAAAATCAAAAAATTCTCCTAAATAAAACGTTTGGTTGCTGTAGACTTCTTTATAACGAGAGATTAGCTGAACATATAGAATGGTACAATGCAAACAAGGGTCTACCTAAAGATCAGCGTTCAAAATTCAAAGGTAAGCTACCAAAACAACTTAGAGAAGAGAAATACGAATTTTTAAGTGATGCTATAGCTGAGCCATTGATTCAGAGTCAAAGGAATTGTGAACAAGCATTCAGCAACTTCTTTAAATCTATAACCAAACAAAGAAAAGGCAAAAAAGTAGGTTTTCCAAAATTCAAATCTAAAAAACAACATAGGGATAGTTTCTCAATCTATATGCTTCCTAAAAATTGTCTAGATTGGGAACACAGATTAGTTGCAATTCCTAAACTCAAGCAAGTTAAATTTAGGCATGCTGAAGATAAATCTAAAAAATGGATTGGTTGGTTCAAAGAAGCTACTATTAGAAGTATGACTATAAGTCGAAATGCTTGTGAGGAATATTGGTGTTCAATTTTGTTTGAAAGAGAACAGGATATCTACTCAACAATTTGTCCTATCAAAGCTATAGGATTAGACTTTAGTCCTAATTCGTTATATATTAACGACTTAAATGAAGTTGCTCCTGGTTTTAGAAAAGCAAAACAAGAAAACAAAAAGAAATTAACAAGACTACAACGTAATCTAATGAAAAAGCAAAAAGATTCAAAAAATAGAGAAAAAGCGAGAATCAAGCTAGCTCAATTTGAGAATCACATTGCTAACATTAGAAGGGATTATAGGGAGAAAGAAACTTTAAGATTAGTAAGAACCTACGATATCATAGGAATAGAAGATCTAAATCTTCAAGGCATGATGAAGTTCTCTCATAATGCCAAAAATTATGTTGATTGTTCATGGTATAGCTTTGTAACTAGACTTGAGCAAAAAGCTAAATCCAACAATTGCCTTATAATTAAATCTGATAGATTCTATCCAAGTTCCAAAACTTGTAATCATTGTGGTTATGTTAACAAAAATTTAAAGCTATCTGATCGAACTTGGATCTGTCCAAAATATGAAGCAGAGATAATTAGGGATCAAAATGCTGCTTTAAATCTGAAAGAAAATGCACTAAAAATCTTACTAGAGGAGATAAAATCTAGTCTACTGCTGGAACAGCAGGAAGTTATGTCTATGGAGGATATGGAAATAAATCTTTGTAACTCAGAGATTTGTGGAGTATCCGTTGAAGTAGAAAATCAAAGTGGTGATGCTTTGAAAAAGAAGCTCTTCGGTCTTTAGCTGAAGAGTAGTTCACTTCTAATAAGTATAACATTTTTAGGGGTTTCTGAGTGCTGTAACTTCCAAAGTTCCCCATATTGTGTTCTCCTCATCTTATCAATTAGAGATGCTGGTAGATCCCTTCTTATATAGTTCTCAAATATAATATCTACTGTGAAGTTAGAGGTAGACTTCTTCCTCTTAATAGTTGTGAAGTATGTCTCGCCCTTAACATTGAACTTGAACTTCCCTGAACTACTCTTGCTTATCCTTTGGCCTTGTCGGCTTACATAATAGGGAGGTTGGTTGGGAGGTTGCACAAAGACAGAGTCTTGCTTATACTTAATACACCTCTCTAATATAATTATATTACAACACCTTAAAATTGTCAAGCCTTGCCTTGCTCCTTCATGTTGTCTACCTTTGTGGCCTTAATTTGAGCTACCTCTTCTACTCTGCGTATAACCTCTCGATAGTCATCTGTGTGGATGTGAAGCTTGGTGGCTTCGTTGTTTAAGGTAAGGATTATCAACTCATCGCCGTAATCTTTGAGGAATCCTAGCTCCTCCTTGTGGTTGCCCTCTAGTAATAGCTCTACGCAATAAGTCTTCTCTTCAGGTGTGATTGAGGTGTCTACAGAGGGCAAAGTGAGCTCTGGTGTTGGTAAGGATTCACCTACTATAGCCTCATATAGTCCTTGTAAGATGTATGTAAACCCTAAGGTTCCTGAGTCTATTGTGTTGTGCCACTTCAAGATAGGTAGTAAGTCCGGTCCTCTCATAAGACAATCTAAAACGTTGTTGTAGAAGTCTCCTATGTATTGTTTGGGGTCTTCAAAGATTGTTGGATAGGCCTTCATGGCTGTGAGTATCGTACCCTCTTGAGGCTCATACATCGTGTTCCATGTAAATTGGGCTGCGCTCTTACAGGTCTCTACTATGTTGTCATTGTAGTTCTCTTTGAGGCCGAGGAGGTATAGTGCTAGTATGTTGCCACTAGATCCCCTAGCTGAGTAAAGAACTTTGTCGGATAACTTGAATAGGAAGTCTTTGAAGTTGTCAGCATCTACCTCTACATTTAAGGTCTTGTAGAGATTGGTTCCAGTATCCTTGTCTGCTATAGGAAAGACGTTTATGTTATTGAGTTGTACTTCATGCTCTTTGAGCTTGTCGAGAATGGATGTTAAGTAATTCATCGGGGTATATCTTCTCCTCCTGCCACCTAAAATTATAGAAGATCTCTATTCACAACTATATATAATATAACACATAATTACTCGAAATGGAAAAATTAAATGATTGTAGACACTGGTAAAAAATTAAATGAAAATGAAAAAACGGATGCTATGTATATCATAACAAGTCTAAATACAACTTTAGAGTATCTTAGAACTATTCAGGATTTTTCAGCTCTCAACGAGCAGCAAATGGCAGATTACTGGGCTGGAATTTGTGATGCCTTCGTAGAAGCCAGAATAAATGAGTATAGGTGGAGAAAAGAGATATCACAAAAATATGAAGTTCCTTATACCTTTATCTCGCGTAATGGGGATTTGTTAATAGAGGAGCCTCAAGAAGAAGAGGAATAAATGGCTACTTATAATTTTAAAGAGGGGAAGAGTAGACTCACAGCAGCCGATGTTAAAAGTCTTTATGTTAACTTAATTAAAGCTAGATTAGCCAGGGGCATGTCCGCGACATCAGAGACATTGGTTCCTTCTGTTCAATTTGATAGAGTTACAGACGAACTAATGCAGGCTGTCACTGATGAAACAGCTAAGAGTTCACAGCAACTAAACTATAGATATCAATTTCCCAATTATGCAGCGGGAAAAGATTATTCCCATGGTCATTTGATTTATAAAGACTGGTACAATCAAATTGATGTTGTGACTAAAGATATGGCTCGAAGGGCTGACTGCTCTTCTGGGTGTATAGGCTCTTGTGTTGCGACCTGTATAAGTACCTGTCAGACAGGCTGTTCCAGTGGCTGCCAGACTAGCTGTTCTTCAGGAAATTGTGGGGACAGTTGTAGCGATAACTGCTCAAATGCGTGTGTAAATTCTAATTGTACAGGAAGCTGTGCAAATACATGTTCTTCAAGCTGTGGTAACAGTTGCTCGACTGATGCTTGTTCGGGAAATTGTGGAACTGCTTGCACCAAGAATAGTTGCTCCACTACATGTAACGCCGACGGATGTTCGAATAAGTGCACCGACGCATGTGAAGGCTGCGGAGTAGGATGCTATAAAAATGGGTGCAGTAACTCCTGTGATCAAGATGGATGTTCCGATTGTCAGGGAGGATGTGAAGGTTGTGGAACTGCTTGCACCAAGAATAGTTGCTCCACCACATGTAAGACTGATGGATGTTCAAGTTGCAGTTCAGGGGCATGTTCGAGTACGTGTACAGGAACTCCTTGTAAAAGAGCTCCATGTGCGTCAGAATGTTATGGAGGCAATTCTAATACTTCTACATCTTCAGCAAAATTAGCTTTAAATGATATGTATATGTGAAAAACGGAGCAACCCAATATTTAGATTAAAAATAAGTATTTTAAATATTCAAGGATAAAAAATGATTAAAAATTGGTCAACTTTTGATGCTCTCAATTGTACAATTAACACTACGGAAAATTGTAATCTTCGTTGTAAATATTGTTATGAGACTTGCAAACAAAATAAAAATATAGATTTAAATACTGCTTATAAATTCGTAGATCTAATTTATGATTCTTTAGACCGAAAAGAAGACTTCCTTAAAATAGGAGAAGATGAGGAAGAAAAATGGCTTTATGAGGGTGTTATTTGGGACTTTATTGGGGGGGACTCTCTCATAGATCCTGAATTGCTTGATAAAATATTTACTAGAATAAATACTAAAAATGCACTTATGAAAAATCCCCTTCCAAGAGGGTGGAGAACTTCTATATCATCTAATGGTACTCTCTTTGAAAGAGAGGATGTGAGAAAATTCTGTGAGAAATGGCATGAGGTTTTAAGTTTAGGAGTATCTATAGATGGGTGTCCTGAAATCCATGATATGAATAGAATTTTTCCTGATGGAAAAGGAAGTATTGATACTATCCTGAGGTGGTGGCCTTGGTATAAGACGTGGTTTCCTATAGAGAGCTTGATGACAAAGGCGACCTGTGCTAAGTCATCTATACCTTATTTGTATGAATCTTTAAAATGGATGCATGAAGAATTAGGCCTAAGATGGATTAATCAGAATTTTATAATGGAAGACATGCATTTGACAAATTCTGATCTGGAGGAATTAGATAGACAGCTGGCGAAGTGTTGCGATTATGTCTTGAGCCATTCTGATGATTTATATTGGCTTATTTTAGATCATGGAAATTCGGAGGAAAAGAGCGACAGCTTCTATAGAGAAGGCCGCTGTGGTTCTGGTCGTATGCCGTGTTGCGCTATAGATGGAAAAATTTATCCATGCTTTAGATGGCTAGCTCATACTCAAAATGGAAAAAATAATGTCATGTGTGTGGGCAATGTAGAGGAAGGTTTTATTCATCCTGAGAACTTTACAGCTGTTCAAAAAGGATCTATAAGATCAAATTGTACTAAGGAACAAAAATGTAGAGAATGTGAGTTTGAGCCAGAATGTTCCTACTGTATAGGAGGATGCTATGCAGAATATGGAGATTTTATAAGAACTACTCATATCTGCGAGGTGACAAAACTTCTGTGCAAATGGGCATCTATATATGAAAAAGAATATAGAAAAATAAAACACCTCTCGGAGGAAGATATATTACCATGGAAAAATTAAAATTTTACAAATTACCAATTAATGGGGAGGAGTGCCAGGAACTTATATCCTCCTTCAGAGAAATCGCTCAAAATGAAGAAGGTAAAGAACTTCTAGGAGAAATAATAAACGAAGACTACATAAAATTGTTAAATAACTGGGCTACTTTTTTAAATGCCTTATCCTACATAATAGCTAATATTGGTAAATATGAAACAGTAAAACGTAGTTTTCAGGAATTAAAAGAGAAGGGTTTTATTCAATGAAATTAGAAGAATCAAAAGAAATAATACAAGGAAAAACAAAAAAGGGAATTTCTTCACAGGAATTTCAGGAAGATTCTTTCCATATTCAAAACAATATTATCACAATTAAATGTAGTTTGCAATTAAACAATTTAGATCTCTCTTTGATTCCTGATATTAGGGAATATTTTTATAAAAATCTTAATAAATTAAAAAAATACGAATTTTTTAAATTAAAAGTATATACTTTTTGAATATTAAAGATGGGAGACGAGAACAATGGCATCAGGATGTATTAGGAGTTGCACTTCAGACTGTTTTACAACTGGGTGTGTCCAGAAATGTTTTGCAAGTTCTTGCACAGGTAATTGTACAAATAATGCATGTGCTACGATGTGCAGTGCAGGAGGCTGCAAAAACGGGTGCTTGGACGGCTGCAGTACTAGCTGTTTAGAGAGTTGTAATACTCTCTGCAAGAATACTTGCTCTAGTACTGAGTCTACAGATTCTTCAAGACCTTTTGGATCAGCCAGTTATTTAGCATCTTGTTCAAGTTGTTCCACTTATTGTGGTGCAGCTAGCTGTTCTACAACATGCTCTTTAAGTTGCTCAGGAGGCTGTAAATATGCAGTCTCTTCTAGATAATTTAGAGATTAAAACAAAAGAACTTATAGACTTTTTTATAAACCTCGGGTATTATTCTAATATATATGAATTTATGCCCGAGGAAGTCTTGACTGAAAATATAACGAAACTTCATGAGATTTTAAGGGATATAAATTTTCTTAAAGAAGAATATTCAAAATTCTCTGATTATATGGTACATGTGTAAATGCTTATTTTTGCTAATCCCTGTTTAGGAAAAACTACTGCAATTTCTAAATTGAATCTAAACGCATTCGAAATTAATAATAAAAAGATATTTGAGCTTATTAAGTGTGATAGAAATAAATACATATCTGAATGTATAAAGCAACTTAAAGAGGCAGAATCTAATAGAATTTTAATGTCGATGTATTTTGAAAGAGATGTTTTTAAATTTCTATTAAACCAAATAAATAATTATGAAATTTTAATTTTAGGCATTGATAAAGATTATATAGAAACTATTAAAAATAGTATTAATATTCGGCAAATTAAAGAAAGAAAAGCAGGATACACTGACTCTATTATATCTGATGGCAGACAAAGTAGGACAGGATACCTATTCTTATTCGATCTTAAAGCATGCCAAACGATTTAAACGATATCCAAGTCAATTACGAGATTCTATTGATACCATTATTAAATGGTGCACCTATATCTTGATTCCACTTGGCTGTGCCTTATTTATCAAACAGCTTATTAAGACAAATTAT